>ENA-OSEO01000055-OSEO01000055.1-sediment-metagenome-genome-assembly--contig:-NODE-55-length-289436-cov-10.632076_pt1 | contig 289436 bp, 258 predicted proteins | sample MGYA00237883_ERZ534232 | MGnify/ENA metagenome assembly ERZ534232
TCAGCCCCATTGTTTGTCTGAATCAAAGAGGAGGCAACCATGGCCCAGGATAACGACATTCTGACGATTGAGGAAGCGGCCGAGTATCTGCGATTGGGAAAACGGTCCGTCTACAAGCTGGCCAAGGCTGGCAGAATCCCTGCGAAGATGGTCTTGAACAAGTGGCGGTTCGAGAAGGAGTCGCTGAGGGAGTGGGTGCGGAAGGCAGGGAAGTGAGTAGAGGGAAAGGAACCCTGGCGGACAGTGAATGGGGTAAGGTCCTCTGACCCGCCAGGGTCTTACAAAGGAAGTGCCAAGCTGATGGACAAGACAACATAACCATAGGCCCCTTGGATTAGGTGCGGATTTCTGGGCTGCTAGTTTTCGATGAAAACAGATTCTGTTTGATCTTGACTTTTCATGCATTTTCCTTCCTATTATACGAGCGCACGTATGTTTCCCTAGCAAACAAATAGCGAATATTCTGACCAAGCGAGGGTACTATGACCCTAGCCGTCTGAACCCCCATTTCTCAAAGGAGAGAGGTGGGGTTTTTGTTTTGCGGGTGCTGGGGCGCAAAGCTCGGGAAGTGTGACAGAAGCTGAACAGGCACAGCAATCATTTTTACTCTCTGCTTTGAGTTTTCAAAAAAGGCAGTCGAACATGCGGCTGAAGTCTATATCAAAGAAATAGCGAGCTCAAAAATTTTTTACACGCTCTAAATAGGCATTTAAAATGCCATATTACGTCTTTAGGTATGCCATATCGCCCTAGCGCAGAAAGGGTGAGATGAAAAAGTAAAATCTTTTTTCTTTGACAACTTAGGGCAATATATCGTATAAAACACCGTATACAATATTTAGCCTAATATGCTCATTTAATTCAAAAGGTTATCTGATTTCAATTTTGAGTATTTTCAGATACTATTACTAAAAGAAAAGGTTAACCATGCCGTTCCGCAGGGAGGAGTTTCCCTTGTCCGTTCTGTGACTTAGGTTTGGTGTGGTTCCCTCTCGGAGCTGATTTTATGATCAACAGAAAAACCAACTTCAAGCCGATTGATTTAGCTTTGCCTTCGAGTAGCCCTTCTTCTGTTGGGAATGCAAAAAAAGCATTGAATGAAATTATTTTCCAAAATTTAAAAGCAAAAATACTCCGAGGGGAAATTTATGACAACCAGATATTAAAAATAGAAAAGCTGTGTGAATATTATAATGTCAGCCGAACCCCAGTTCGTGATGCACTCAGGAATCTAGAACAGGACAATCTTGTTGAAAAACTGGATTATGGAGGATATCGAATCAAGGAAGTAACCATTGATGAAATTGAAGAAATATTTGGGATTCGTTCGCTTCTTGAAAGCTATGCGGCTGTATTGGCAACCAAGCATGGGAACCAAAAAGCCATTGAAAAAATGGAGCGGATTCTTTCTAAGTCCCACAATGCATTAGTGAATGAAAACTTCAATGAGTTTGTGAAGCTAAACACGAGTTTTCATGAATGCCTTTATAACGCAAGTGAAAGCATGTATTTGATTCGTATTATTCAGAGCTTATGGGATTACTACTATCGGTATCGAAAATGGATACTAAGGAGAAAAGCAAATTTGGCTAAGGCATTTCAAGATCATAGTAATATGATTGAGGCAATGAAATGTAAAAACGAAAGTAAAGTGGAGCTTTTGGTTAGAGAGCATGTCATGACAGCCCTGGAAATCTTGAAAGATGAGATCAGAAAAGGTGGTATGCCTGTAGAGGAGGATCTTTCCAGTAAGATTGGGTTTTGATATTCAAGGGATAGGGCTGGATAAAGGAGGCATGAAATGGTTCAAAGAAAAATACGAGCACTTGTTGCAAAACCAGGATTGGATGGTCACGATAGAGGTGCAAAAGTTGTAGCACTTGCTTTAAAAGATGCAGGAATAGAAGTTGTATACACGGGATTACATCAAACTGTACCAAGCATTGTTATGCAGGCCATGCAAGAAGATGTCGACGTGATTGGCTTGTCCATCATGTCTGGCGCACATTTGCCAATTTGCAAGAAATTGATGGGACTCATCGATGAGTATGACATGAAGGACAAACTAGTACTTGTTGGTGGAGTCATCCCGACAAAGGACATTCAAACCCTGAATCAAATGGGAATTCAAGGGGTATTCCCGGGAGGCACCCCTTTTAGTGAAATCGTAGATTTTATTCACTATCATGTGAATCAATGAACTAGCTCCACAGAAAAAAGGAGGTCCTATGGGCGTTGCAACCTATAAGAAAGACGAAAAAGACGCCATCAGCGAAGTCATTCTACAATCCGGCATCAAAGTCAAGCCTGTGTATTCGCCTCAAGATTTAGTGGACATTGGGTTTTCCTATAAGGAGGACTTAGGTGACCCTGGGGAATTTCCATTTACCCGCAGTATCCACCCTTTGGGTTATCGTAGTCGAAACTGGACAACCCGCCAATACACTGGTTTTGGAACGCCGGAGGAAACAAATGAGCGCTTCAAGCTGATGATCAAACATGGTCAGAACGGGCTTAACGTGGCGTTCGATCTCCCTACCCAGATGGGATATGACTCGGATGATCCGATGGCCGAAGGGGAGGTGGGTCGAGTCGGAATGGCCGTTGATACCTTGCTGGATTTTGAGATCGCCTTCAAAGATATCGCCCTCGATCGGATCGGCTCTGGTTTGACGATCAATGCTGTGGCCTCCATTATGTTAGCGATGTACCAGGCAATGGCTGAAAAATTCGGGTACCAAAAGACCGTCATTTCAGCCACGCCTCAAAACGACATTCTCAAAGAAATGATTGGGCGGGGAGCCTGGATTTATCCGGTAGAACCGGCGGTTCGATTAATCGGCGATACAATTGAGTACTCCATGAAAGAGCTTCCAAAATGCAACCCCGTATCCATTTGCGGTTATCACATCCGTGAATCCGGTTGCACACCCGCTCAAGAGATCGCCTATGCCCTACTGATCGCCTTTGCCTACATCGATAACGTCATTGAACGTGGTTATCACGCCGATGATTTTGTGAGCCTGTTTTCCTATAACCTAGATATTTATGGAAACCTATGGGAAACGGTAGCCAAGTTCAGGGCCGCTAGAAAACTCTGGGCCAAGCTTTTGAAGGAGCGTTACGGTGTGACGAATAAAAAAGCGCTATATCTTAGAGGAATTTTCGGCGGAGGTGGAGCGGGCTTGACCAAGCAACAACCTGAGAACAATATCATGCGAGGGGCCTACTATGCCATGGCGGCTGCGTTGTCCGGTGCGCAAACCACGGCACTCTGCTCATTTGACGAAGCCTATACGATTCCTACTGAACGTGCGGCCATATTGTCGCTGAGAACACTCCAAGTGCTCATGGATGAGATCGGGTTGAGGGATACCGTCGATCCTTTGGCTGGTTCATACTTTGTTGAAACCTTAACAAAGGAGATGGAGCAAAAAATACTCGAGGAGATGAACAAAGTCGAGTCCGCGGGCGGCATCGTCCAAGGAATCGCCACAGGTTATGTTCAAAAGGAAGTAGCTAGGAACGCATACGAATTCGAGAAAAAAATTCAAAGTGGCGAGGTCATTAAGGTTGGAGTTAACAAATACACTGATGATGTGGATATGGATGTAGAATTACATAGCTACAATGAATCTGTGTCTGATTTTCAGATTAAGCAATTAAAAAAGGTAAAAAATACTAGAAATGGTAAAGATGTGCAAAATTCGTTGGATAAACTGAGAAAGGCGACTAAAGAAGGTAAAAATGTTATGCCATTCCTTGTTGATTGCTGTAAATGTTATGCTACTGTTGGTGAAATGTCTAATGTATTCCGAGAAATATTCGGTGAACATAAAGAATCTAGTCTATTCTAATGTTTTAATGCATGGTATAAAACATGAATCTAGCGAATTGGATTAAAAAATGGAGTCAAATTAGTCCAAATAAATGTGCAATTATAGACAATAATCATATCATTACTTATTATGACTTGCATGTTACATGTAATCGATTGTCAAATTATTTTTTGTCTATTGGAGTAAAGAAATCAACCAAGATAGGAGTGCTGCTGCAAAATGGTCACGAGTTCATCGAGATCTATTTTGCAGCAGCGAGAATTGGCGCGATCATGGTCCCGTTGAATTGGCGGACTGCGGACCCTGAGATTGCGGGCGTCCTTGAGGATGCAGAGGCGGGGGTGCTGATTTTCTCGAGTGAATTTAGTGAGACGGCACAGTATGTTCAGGAAAAAGTCCACTCGATTCAGCATTTTATCGTGGTCGGGGATGATGTGCGTTGGCCCATGAACTACAGTGAGCATAAATCATCAAGCCCCTCAGAGCCGAGTCTCCATGAGGCCATCGATGTTGAGGATGCCCACCTTCTCCTGTACACATCGGGGACCACGGGAGGACCTAAGGGTGCAGTGCTTCCATATAGGAAGACTTTTTATAACGCTTTAAATGCAGACATCTTTTATGGTCTCACCTCCTCGGACGTTTTCCTCGTTTCACGACCGCTGTTTCACTCTGGTGGTCTTTTAGTCGATTCAACTCCTATTTTCTACAAAGGAGCAACAGCAATTTATAAGAAAAAGTTTACTCCAGAAGATTATTTAAAGTCAATAGAGAATTATAAAGTTACCATTATCGAAACTTCTGCTACTTTTTTGAACTTCATATTACAAGAATGCAATATTAAAAGTTATAATTTGTCATCATTGAAGTCAGCTTATACTGGTGGAGAACGTGTATCAGAGGCACTTCTAGCTCAGTATCATAAGCTTAACATTCCTTTAAGCCAAATTTTCGGTATGACGGAAACGTCTATTATTTCGTGGCTCCCTGCGAAGGATGCCGTCAGGAAGATTGGTTCTGTGGGGAAACCTGTGTTTCATGGAGAGCTAAAGATTCAAGACAAGGGTGGAAATGACGTCAAACCTGGAGATATCGGTGAAATCCTGATTTCCGGCCCAATCCTCATGTCCGGATACTGGCGTAAGCCCGATTTGACTCACCAGCTCATGGAGAAAGGATGGTTTCACACCGGAGACTTGGCGACTATTGACGAGGAAGGCTTCATCTACATCGTAGATCGATCAAAAGATATGTTCATCAGCGGAGGGGAGAACGTCTACCCGGCGGAGATTGAGAAACTTCTTCTGAAACACCCTAAGATCTTCGATGTAGCTGTGTTCGGGGTGCCGGATTCCAAGTGGGGTGAGGTGGGCATGGCGACTGTTGTGTGCAAGAGAGACACTAGCATAGGTAAGAATGAAATCTTGGGATTTCTTCAGGGACGCATTGGAAAATACAAGATTCCAAAGCACATTAGGTTTGTTGATCAATTGCCGAAAACGGCAAGTGGTAAGATCCGGAAATATGAATTAAAGGAGATGTTTGGTGGACGAATGATACAATCAAATCAACAAGAGAGAAAGGAGTAGACCATGAGTGTGAAACGGATTGCTTCAGGGATGTTAATGGTTTTTTGTAGTTTATTGCTTCTTTCCACGATGACCTTGGCTGCTGATATTACGCTGAAGTATGCTGGACAAATGCCTGTCACCCATCACCTGACCCAAGCAGATTTTCGATTTGCGAAAATGGTTGAGGAAAAGACAGACGGAAAGGTCAAAATTGAGGTCTACCCAGCGGGTCAGTTGTACAAAGGAAACTCAATCGTGAAGGCCGTTATGTCAGGGGCCATTGACATGGGCATGACCTACAACGGGACATGGACGAGTTCGGTTCCACTCATGGATGTTTTCGACATCAATTTCTTGTTCTCGGACTATGGGCAGGTTGCAGAGGCATGGAAAGGTAAAGTGGGCGACAAGTTAAGGGCAGAAATGGAAAAATACCATGTTAAAGCACTAGGTTTCGGTGCTTACGGCGAGAGTTTTTGCATCATTAGCATCAATAAGGCAATAAAGCTTCCAAAGGACTGCGTGGGCCTTAAGATTCGTGCTAATCAACCAATGGCGGCTGATTCGGTCAAGGCGTTGGGTGCTTCTCCGGTTATGATGTCCAGTTCTGAGGTCTACATGGCGCTGCAGCGCGGAACCATTGATGGTACCACCTCGGGTCCGACCTCTTTCATTCAACGGAAGTGGTACGAGGTCTGTAAGCATGCAACCCTTCTGAACGCATCGTATTCCTTGTGGCCGATGATGATCAATCTCAATGTGTGGAACAAATTACCGGAGGAAGTGAAAACAGTTTTACAGGATTGCGCAAATGATTACATTGAATATACAATTAAAATGTCAACTATAGAAGATGAAAAAGCCTTTGAAATTTTAAGGAAAAATTTGAAAGTGGTAGAATTGAGTGAAGAAGAACGACAAATATGGGTTAATTCGATGAAAGTTGTTAAAGATGATTTTATTGAAAGGGCTGGTGAAGACGGAGTAAAACTACTTCAGTGGATAGAGGAAATGTAAAATGGGGTTTTTTTATCTATATGACCGAGGTGTTAGGCGCATTGTAAATGTAGCCGGCATTTTTGGCGCCGCTATGATAGCGATTGCAACTATTTTTACATTCTATGAGGTGATTGCAAGGTATTTATTGAAAAGTCCTACAACATGGTCACTCGATTATTCTATATATCTTATTATGTGGGGAACATTTTTTGGGGCCGGTTATACATTGAAGACAGCAGGGCATATTAATGTTGATATCGTGATTACTAAGCTTTCCAGCGTGAACGAAAAAAGGATACGGGTTGGAACTATGATTGCACTCATAGTCTTTTTTGTGATTCTCTCATGGACGGCCCTAAAATCCTGTATTGACGCATATCAGTTTCACGAAACGACATTGTCTTATACCCGGACCCCCCTTTATGTCCCCTTGATGTCAATTTTATTGGGCTCATTCATTTTGCTTTTAGAGTCGGTGAGGGAGCTGATCGAGATAAATAAAAAAGACGAAACTGTCTAATCTCATGAATTATCCAATTATTAATTATTTATTATAATTTATATACTTTAAATATGTTATTAATATAGATCTATCAAGGCAGCTTCCCGCGGCCCATCACCCATGGTGGATAAGGAGTCAGATGTGGCTATTCTCCTATTCTTCGGTCTCATGCTGTTGTTGGCCCTCGGGATGCCCGTTGGGTTCGCTCTCAGTCTTGTCGGTTTTACGGGCCTTCTCTTTGTTTCGGGTTTACGTGCGTTTGCAGCTCTGCCCACGATCTTCTATGACAGCCTGGACAGCTTTACGTTGACCGCAATTCCCTTGTATATCCTCATGGCAAATATTTTGAATCGTTCCAAGGCCAGCGACACGCTGTTTGCCATGGTCAAGGATTGGGTCGGGCATCTACCGGGCGGGCTTGGTGTCTCCACCGCCCTGTTGTCCACCGGTTTTGCTGCCATATCCGGGTCAAGCGTTGCTGCCGCGGCGACGATCGGCAAGCTCACCTTACCAAAGATGCTGGAATCGAATTATGATCGCAACTTTTCGTTTGGCATAGTCGCGGCTGGGGGGACATTGGGGATTCTGATTCCCCCCAGCCTGTTTTTTATTCTTTTCGGCGCATTGACAGACGTGTCGGTTGGCAAGCTCTTTATTGCCGGCATCATTCCAGGGTTGATCGCCTCGGCCCTCTTCATTTTATACATCGTAGTTCATGCAAAACGACGTGGATACCAAAGGCCTGGAAAAGCAAGCTTTCAGCAGAGAAAAGAGTCAACTAAAAAATCGATTTGGGTTCTACCTATTCCATTCATTGTATTGGGTGGAATCTACATAGGGATCTTTACACCAACAGAGGCGGCTGCAGTAGGAGCCGTGTACTCAGTGGTGATGACCGTAATTACCAGACAAATGACTAGAAAAGTGTTAATGGAAAGCCTTTTAGAAACACTAAGAACTACATCAATGATTTTTATTATTATTTGTGGTGCTCTTACATTTGGACATGTTATTACACTAATGCAATTACCACAAAATATGATCCAAGGAATGTCACAACTTGGGTTATCTCCACTTTGGTTTATTATCATTGTTTGTGTTTTATTTATTTTTCTTGGTGATTTTTTAGAGGTAGTCTCTATTACATTGATTACTCTGCCTATTCTTCATCCAATTCTGCTAGCTTTCAATGTTGATATGATATGGTTTGCTGTTATTATGTGTATTACAATGGAATTTGCACTTATTACTCCTCCAGTAGGGCTAAACTTATTTATTATTAAAGGTATCATACCTGATGCAGATCTTATTCAAGTATTTATTGGAACTTGGCCTTTTATGTTGATGCTTATGGCCACACTAGTTTTGGTTTTTATTTTTCCATCGCTTGCGATGTGGTTGCCACACACACTAATGTAAGGCCACGATTTGGAGTGAGTGAACATGGGCATTACGAAAGCCTTTCTTGGGGTTCTGTCAAAGGCTAATGAAGACGACTTGGATCGCCAAACCACCGAGATGTGTAAGAAGCTTTTGATGGACTGGATCGGTGTATCCATTGCAGGCGCTTCCCATTCGGCCATCTCCGCCCTCGTAAACACGGTGAAATTGATCAAAGGGCCATCCCAAAGTGTTGTGATTCAGAAAGGATTCCGGGCGGATATACTCAATGCCGCGCTTATCAACGGTTCCATGAGTCATGTGCTGGATTTTGATGATGCACATAGAGAAACCAGATACCATTGCAGCGCACCACTGTTTGCAGCTTTGCTCGCGGTGGGCGAACGAGAGCACATCAGCGGAAAAAGGCTATTGCTAGCGTATGCCCAGGGTGCCGCGGCTGGCATCCGGATCGGTTTGGCGCTCGGCAAAGACTACTACGACAAAGGCTGGCACGCGACCCCTGTATTGGGTCGTTTCTCTGCGGCGTTGGGCGTGGGATACATTCTGAATCTCAAAGAACGGCAACTCGAACATACATTGGGCCTAGCAGCAACCCAAGCCGGGGGTATACGAAGCGCCTTCGGAACTATGGCCAAATCATTCCATTGCGGCAAAGCGGCCATGGATGGCATACTGTCAGCCCTGTTGGCGAAGCAACAGTTTACCGGGCCGCGATCGATTTTTGACAATCAAGACGCCTTCTTGAGGATGTTTTCTTCGGATGTCGATTCTTCAAGATTGACAGCATCTATGGAGCATCACCCCATTCTGGATGTGTCCATCAAACCCTATGCCTCATGTCTTGTCACGCATCCCACTCTGGATGCGGTTTTAACATTAAGGGACGAGCACGGCTTGAATTGGACCGAAGTTCGCAATATGCGCATTGAGGTAGCACCCCTTTGCTGGTCCTTGGCGAGCAATCCCGCACCCGACGATGCCCTGGAGGCGAAATTCAGCGTTTCCTTTTGCTCCGCTGGCGCGTTGATAAAAGGTCATGCAAATCATCATCTTTTTCAAGACGATTTTGTCCAAGATACATCTATTCGAAAACTGATGAAAAATATCGAGGTCAAATGTAATCCGTCGTTCAAAGAGAATGAAGCCGATGTCACTGTGTCCATAGAAAACGGCAATTCATTGAACTTGCATGTCATCGGATCTAAGGGATCTCCGGAGAAACCCATGTCTTTCGATGATTGCATAAATAAATTCAAAAATTTAACAATCAACAATATATCAACCAAAACTGGAGATCAAATTATTGCAATCGTACAGAACCTTGAACTGCTGAACGATGTCGGTGAATTAACCGCACTTTTTTTGGGCGAGTAAAATACCGTTCCGTTTTTTTTAGATTCTCAACTCTCTCCCCCGCCCAGCGGAAATTTTTGGATCAAAAATGAAGGAGCACCTGCATGGAAGCGTTTTTCAAGACCCGATTAACGCAGTTGCGTGAAATTAAGGAGGCCTGCGCTCAAGGCGGCGGTGTGGAAAAAATTGAACAGCGACACAGCAAAGGGAAATGGACTGCTAGAGAGCGCATCCGGTATCTATTGGATGAGCAAAGCTTTGTTGAGTTCAGCTCCATGGTTCACCATCTTGACCAAGCTCCGACGGACGGGATTGTATCTGGATACGGAACTATTAATGGAAGAATTGTTTGTGTGTATGCTCAAGATGCAACGGTCAGGGGCGGTTCAGTCGGATCCATTCATGGTTATAAAATGTACAAAACTATCGAACGGGCCTTGGATATGGGCGTTCCCTTGGTCGGACTGCACGACTCACCTGGACAACGGCTGCCGAGGCTCACTGAGGGTCAGTCCGCCTATGGCGATTTAATGGAGAAAAGCGGAGGGTCCGTGTTTTACCCCAACACACAAGCCTCCGGCGTAGTTCCACAGATCTCCGCCATTCTTGGAAGTTGCGCAGGGATTTCTGTGTACTCGCCTGCCTTGAATGACTTTATTTTCATGGTGGACCATCTGAGCCATATGTACATTACCGGTCCGGCCATGACCAAAACCGTGATCGGCGAGGACATTGACCATGAACGTCTAGGAGGCTCGCGTGTTCATTGTGCCATCAGCGGGGTGGCCGACGCTCGATTTCCAAGTGAGCAGGAATGCCTAGACCGGATCAAAGAGTTGTTAGCATATCTGCCAAACAACGCAGAGCAGGCTGCACCGCATGCCGAAACCGGCGATGACCCTGATCGAACCCATGACGAAATTTTGGACGTAGTACCTGCATCCCCCCATCAACCCTATGACATGAAGAAGGTAATCTCCTGCTTAGTAGACGACAGATGTTTCTTTGAAATCAAAAAGGAGTTCGCCGGTGAAATCATTGTCGGTTTTGCTAGGCTGAACGGCCAAACCGTCGGGTTAGTCGCCAATCAGCCAATGGTCCGAGCTGGATGTCTCACGGTAGACAGCTCCGATAAGCAGTCTCGTTTTATCCGGTTTTGTGACTGCTTCAACATCCCCTTAGTTCTTTTGGTCGACACGCCAGCCTACTTGCCGGGAAGTGATCAGGAGTACAAAGGAATCATACGACATGGAGCAAAAGTGTTGTACGCCTTGTGTGAGGCAACTGTTCCCAAGATCGTTGTAGTCATACGGAAGTGTTATGGCGGAGGGAACCTGGGAATGGGGGTTCTCCCCGGATTAGGGACCGATATGGTTTTCTACTGGCCTGTGGCGGAGGCCGGTGTGTTGGGCGCAAAAGCCTCGGTCGAACTTTACTTCGGCAAGGAAATCAAAGTCGCTATTGATCCGGATGCGCTTCGCCGGGAAAAAACAGAGGAGTATTATAAAAAGTATTCCAATCCGATTCAGGAAGCTTCTGTGAACTGGTCCATCGAAGACGTCATTGACCCAGGTCGTACGCGCATCCATTTGATTCAGGCCTTGAGGCTTTTGAGAACAAAAAAAAGAATCGTAAAGTATCGAAAAAAACATGGAAATATGCCTTTATGAGGATATAAAATAAAATATGTAATTATAGAATAGGGATAAATATATTAATGAGCACTAATAAAATTATTGATGGGAAAAAAATACTCATTGTCGATGACGAAAAAGACGTCCTAGATTCACTCGTCGAATTGCTGTCGGACTGTCGGATCGATACGGCGTTGTCATTTGAGGCTGGCAAGCAGCTGTTGGAAAAACATAAATATGATGTCGCAATCTTGGACATCATGGGGGTGAACGGCTTTCAACTTTTGGAGATCTGCCGGGCCCAGGGTACCCCGGCTCTGATGCTGACAGCGCACGGCCTTTCGGAAGACAACCTGAAACGCTCCATTAAGGAAGGGGCTGCATACTACGCACCCAAAGATGAAATTAATAATATTGCTTTGTTTTTGTCCGATGTAATTGAGGCCAATGAAAAAAACAAAAATGTGTGGATCAAATGGTTTGAACGTCTTTGCGATTATTATGACCATCGATTTTCAGGAACCGACTGGAGAGATAAAGATAAGGCTTTTTGGGATAAAAAAATTAAAGAAATCCCAAAAATATGATTACTAATTTAATATAAATATATTTATATAGAATTATCAATTGATAATTCCTTTGATCGCTTTTTAGAAGCGATGACTACCAACTTTCAGGAATTCAATTTCAAAAAATCTGTCCATATTTTTTGATGCTAAATCCCTCACTATTCACCAGTTATTAGTAAATTTAAATCCATCCCGCCTCTGGCATGTTGTGCCCACTCCTCAAATCTCGAATCCGGCGCGTTCTGATTCATGGGTATAGCAGGTCTTTATGGCAAGCCGCTGGAGATTGCAGAGAAGAGCCGAAAAACCTGGATGTTCGGAATCTGGGGGATCGAGCCGGATGAAGTCCAGGGAAAAATTATCAGAGTCGAATTCCAGTTGAGGCGGGAACCACTAAAAGAAATGGGAGTTGGACGGCTGAGTGACTTCCTGGATGAAGACATTGAAGTTCTAAAATCTCTCCCCAGGGGGCTGCCGGATCTTCACTTCTTCCGTCACACGAAAGGATTGAGTGGTGCTGTGGCCGGCGCGAAGTTTGGGGAAAAATACTTTTATAAATGGTGGATGATGGCCTGCGAAAACTTGGGAATTGAAGGAGTGGATTTATACGGTGGGACTCGGCACAGTTCAGCCAGAGCACTAAGGGAATTTCATAGCCCAGAAGAAATAAAAAGAGCAACAATGCATTCAACAAATAAAGCTTTCGAAAGATATTATAAAATTGAACTGGATGATATTAAATCAGTGTATGAGAATACAGCAAGGAAGATAGGATAATATAAACTGACAAATATTCCTAGATTCATCTCATGTTATATTATAAGGAACAATTGACTTGACACTTATTATAAATATAGCATTATTTATAATAGCTAGCTGTGTTATCTATTTGCAATACAAAAAAGATGATGAATCTGATAAAACCAAGAGAAGAAAGATTGGTATCACAATAGCATTATTATTCATTCTCATGGCATTTTGTAGTTATATAGTCATGCCATGCATAAAAGAAATGAACAACAAGAAGCCGAGTGATAAGCAAATCGTATATCGTTATAATATAAAAAATGTTTTGATTATACCGGAAGTAGATGATATAGATAAAGCATTGAAAGAATATTCTAATGAAAAAAACTATAATGCGAAAAAGAAATACAAAATGGGTTATGAATCATTTATAAATGGCTTCCTAAATATGGCAATAGAATATTTTGAAGATGCTTTGGAAATGGCTGACATACCTCATTTTAACTTGGCGTTAGGCAACTGCTATTTATTGACATCAAATAAAAATAAAGCAATTGAGTATTATGAGAAGGCAGATCGACAAGCTCAAAAGTCAGGAGACGACAAAGTGTTGGCTAGTATATTGAATAATAAAGGCGTTATATACATGCTTAATGGAAATTATGATGAATCAAAACGCTCATTTGAAAGAGCATTAGTAATTAATAGAGTAGAAAATAATAAGAGTGGTGAAGCAAGCAATCTAGGGAATCTAGGGTCAATATATTCTAAAATTGGAGAACTACAAAAGGCATTAAATTCTTACGATTCCGCTCTAAATATACAAAATCGGTTAAATGATATAGAGGGTAAGGCAATTACATTAGTTAATATGGGAAATATTTATTGTAATCAAGGTGAGTACGGTAAAGCAAAAAGCTATTTCGAAGATGCGATGAAATTAAGCCATGAAATTACCTATAAATATGTATTAGCTTTAACTTTAGAGAATTTTGGTGTGTTATATATGAATTTAAACCAATTTGATAAATCAATGAATTATCATAAAGAAGCATCTGATATATATAAAGAAATTCATGATAAAAGAGGATATGCAAATCAATTATGCGATATAGGAAATATTTATAATTTAAAGGGAGACGATGAAAAAGCTTTAAAATATTATAAAAAAGCTTTAAATATCCATAGAAATATTAAGGATGCAGATGGTATTATGTCAGATTTAATTGGTATTGGGGGAATTCTGATAGATAAAAAAAGGTATGAAGAGGCATTGATTTATTATGAAGAAGCGCTTACAATAAATGAAAACATGAAATTAAGAAAAGCACAGTTTATTATTCTTGAAAGCCTTGGGACTATTAATGAGTATTTGGGTAATTCAAAAAGTGCTTTAGAATATTATGATAATGCACTTAAAAATTCCTTAGAAATAAATGATAAAATTAAAGAGGCTGCAATGTTAACTAAAATCGGGTTTTATTATGAAAAATTAGGCCAATATGAAGAAAGCTTAGATAAATTAGATAAAGCTTTAAAAATAATGATTGAAAATAATATATTACATCACCAAAAAGATAAAATAAGGCATGCGATTGGATTAATTAGAATACAATTAAACAAGGAAGATAAGAGTTCGAGTAGTGGCCGCTTACGGTCCACATCCAATGAATTCAGAATAAGATTGCACCAAAACTGCACCGAACTTATGTGCAGTTCTTGGGGGTTAACCGCTTGAAAACACTTGCTTTTACTGGTGGAGGCGGGGGGAGTCGAACCCCCGTCCGGAAACAATCCACTTAGGCGTCTACATGCATATCCCGATATAAATAGTTCGCCTCATGGGTTCCTGTCGGGAGAAGTCGCCTTGAGACTAACCCGCGAGAGGTTTCGCTTTACAGGCGCGCAGGTACGCCAGCTCAGCTATCCTGCTTAGTCGACGCCCTTTTGCGGTCTTGCAGGAGAAGGCCGGAAGGACGCTCAGCCGTCTAAGCGGCTAAGGAGTACGCGTAATCGTCAGCGTTTGTGTTTATCCCACCCGTTTTACGAGCGGATGGAACCTCGACATGCAGCCTAAGCTTCTCTATCCCCGTCGAACCCGTTACGCCCCCAAGGGGTGAACATGTGGAGAGATGAAGCACATTCATATAATAACAACGACGGCGGCCGGAGTCAATCCCCTCTTTTCTTGCGGGCCTGGTCCATCTCCCGTTTCAGTTCCTTTTCCTTGAGGGATCTCCGCTTGTCCACCTTGCGTTTTCCCCGGGCCATGGCGATCTCCACCTTGGCCCAGTTGCCCGAGAAATAGACCTTCAACGGGACCAGGGTATAGCCTTTTTCCTGGGTCTTGCCGAGGAGTCGCTTGATCTCCGACCGGTTCAGCAGGAGCTTTCGCGGCCGGGTCGGTTCCAGGTCCACGTGGTGAGCAAAGGGGTAGGGTGAAACATGCATGTTGTAGAGCCACAGTTCGCTGCCTCGAAAGCGCGCATAGCTGTCCACGAGGTTGGCGCGACCATCCCGGAGGGACTTGACCTCCGGTCCCATGAGAACCAGTCCCGCCTCGAAGACCTCATCGAGGAAGTACTCATGGGAGGCCTTTCGGTTCTGGCATACGATTCGTTTTTTCATGGCTCGATGGATCCGTGTTCACCGCCGTACTGCGGGGCGGGAGAGGCATGACCAACCCGGGTGCGTTCAGGACGGCCGGTCCGGTTTCCCGGTCTCACGAGGCCGCGGCGGGAACCGCTGTCGGCTCTTCCCGGCCCGTGTTGCAGACAATATACTCCCGAACCTCCTGAGAGGTGCCCAGTCGAAATATGCCCTCTATGAGCGACTCGGCCTCCTTGGCGGAAAGGGTGCGGATCACGTGTTTGATGGTGGGAATGCTTCCGGCGTTCATACTGAGTTCGTGAATGCCGAGCCCCACCAGGATCGGCGCGCACAGAGGATCGCCGGCCATCTCTCCGCAGAGGGACACGTCGATGCCGGCGGCTCGGGCCGCCTTCACGGTATCGCGGATCATGCGCAGAATGGCCGGGTGGAACGGCTGGTACATGAAGGCCACGTGCTCGTTGATTCGGTCGATGGCCAGGGCATATTGAATGAGGTCGTTCGTGCCGATGCTGAAAAAGTCCACGTGCCGGGCCAGGACGTCCGCTACGGTCACGGCGGAGGGGATCTCGATCATGATGCCCACCGGAATGGCCGGGTCGTAGGGAAGGCCCTCACGATCCAGTTCCTTCATCACGTCCGCTAGAATGCGCCGGGCGTCCAGGACCTCCTGAAGGCCGGAGATCATGGGGAACATGAGTCGTACGTTTCCCAAGGTGCTGGCCCGCAGGATGGCTCGAAGCTGTCGCCGGAAGATTTTTTCCTCCTTCAGGGAAAACCGGATGGCACGAAGGCCGAGGGCCGGATTCATTTCGTCGCCAAAGGGGAGGGCCGACGAGAACTTGTCCCCCCCCAGATCCAGGGTCCGGATGGTCACGGGGCTCGGGGCGATGATCTCGGCCACCTGCCTGTAGTCCTCGAGCATCTCCTCTTCGGTGAGCGGTTCCTTGGCTCGGAGAAAGAGGAACTCCGTCCGGTACAACCCGATGCCTTCGGCCCCGTGATCCCGGGCCACGGCCACCTCTTCCAGGAACTCGATATTGGCCTTGATCGACACCATGCGGCCGTCCGTGGTCTCGGCCGGCAGGTGGCTCAGACGAAGGATGCTCGATTCGTATTTCTCGTGGGCGAGCTGCTTTTCCTGGTACGCGATGATGGTCTCATCGTCCGGGTTGATGATGACCTCGCCCGTGTTCCCGTCGACGATGAGAAGGGTCCCGTCCGGAATGACCGACGTGGCGGACTCGAGCCCGATCACCGCCGGGATCTTCAGGGCCTGGGCCATGATGGCGGTGTGGGACGTGCGCCCTCCCACGTCCGTGATGAAGCCCATCACCTTGCTGATGTTGATCTCGCTCGTGTCCACCGGGGAGAGGTCGTGGGCCACGATGATGACCCGCTCTTTGATGTCGGCAAGACTGGGGGGTTCCTTGCCGGCCAGGCTTCTGAGAATCCGCTGGGCCACGCTTTCCACGTCGTGGATTCGTTCGCGGATGTACTCGTCCTCGATCTGGTCGAATATCTTGTGAATCCCCTGCACGGATTTCTTCAGCGCCCACTCGGCGTTGATCTTTTCTTCCAGGATGGTCCGAATGGTGGCGTCGCTGAGCATGCCGTCATCGAGGATCATCAGGTGCGTGTCCAGGATAAAACCGTGGGCCTTGAGCGGGTCGGGCATGCGGTTTCGAAGGGCGGTGATGTGCTCCTTGGTGGTGGCGAGGGCCTCCTTGAACCGCTCCACCTCCAGGTTCACCTGCCGTTCGCTGATGAGGTACTGGTAGAGGATCTTCACACGGGACCGGTCGATCACCCGGGCCTTGCCGAAGATGATCCCCGGGGAGACCGGTATGCCCTTGATTTTCGAGTTTTCCTGAGGTGTCATGACGTTTCGCCGAATTTTTCCTCGAACAACCTGCACAGTTCGTCCATAAAGGGCTCCGCATCCTCTCCCGCGATGCGGGCCGTAATGGTGGTGCCCTTGGGGCAGGCCAGGCTCAGGATGGACAGGATGCTTTTCCCGTCCGCCTCGTAATCATCCTTGGAAAGGGTGAGCATGGCCTCGAACTGTCCCGCAAGCGCAACGATTTTGGCCGCGGAACGGGCATGAAGGCCCAGTTCATTGGTGATTTTCAGGTTTCGGATCAGCTCCATCGGTCCATGTCCCGGTACATGCGTGCCTGCCATTTCAGCCGGATCAGGAGGACTCGGCGGCCTCTCGTACGGCCAGGCACATCTTATACATATGCCTGTAACCGCCCCCCCGTTCAAGGGCCAGTTTTTCGGCCACGTCCCTCAGGCTCAGGTCCGGGCGATTCAGGAGCGCCTCGATCCGGCCCGCCAGTTCCGCGTCCAGATCCGGTGCCGCAGACGCCGCCTTGGGCGCGGCCCCTTCCACCACCACGGTCATCTCTCCCCGTGTGCGCTCCTCGGTGAGTGAACTCAGGATCTCGTCCAAGGTCCCTCGAAGGACCTCTTCGTGGATCTTGGTCAACTCCCGGGCCAGGGCGGCCTTGCGGTCTCCGAGCACGTCCCGGAGGTCACTGACCATGGCCCGCACCCGGTGAGGGGCCTCGTAAAACACCAGGGTCCGCTCTTCCGAGGCGAGCCGCTCGATCTCTTTTTTCCTTCGACCGGGCCGGCTGGAGAGAAAGCCGGCGAACAGGAATCCGTCCGACCGGAGTCCCGAGGCCGACAGGGCCGTGACGGCCGCGCAGGGTCCGGGGATCGCCACCACGGTCATGCCCTCGGCAGCGGCCCGGTGGATCAACATGGATCCGGGGTCCGAGACGCCCGGGGTCCCGGCGCACGTCACCAGGGCCACGTCACGGCCGGCGCGCAGACGGGAGAGGATCTCCGGCTCCTTGCGACCTCGGTTGTTCTGGTTGTACGAGGTCAGGCGTGTCCGGATGCCGAAATGACGGCACAGTCCCCGGGTGAGTTCCACGCCTTCAGCCGCGATCAGATCCGCCTCCTTCAGAATGCGCAAGGCCCGAAGGGTGATGTCCTCCAGGTTGCCGATAGGTGTGGACACCACGTACAGGACGCCGGGATCGGTATGGTTCCGGGTCTTTGGTTGCGCGCCGTCCATGCTCCTGCTCCCCCCGGTCCCGGGCACATCGGCCCCCTCTTCCATGGGGCCGGCCGGTGCCTGTCAGAGGGCGGCCTCAAAGGCGTCCCGAATGATCTCCATGCGGCTGCCCGGCCCATCCTGGGCGATGGCGACCACATCGAAGCGCGCTCGGACGTCCATGCAACCGCGGGCCTTCATGTAGTGCTGAGCGGCCCGCGTGATGTGCCGCTGCTTCCGGGTGTTCACGGCGGCCTTGGCCTCCGCTATGGTGTCGCCCCGCCGTGTCTTGATCTCCACGAACACCAGGCAATCGGCCTCTTGAGCCACCAGATCGATCTCTCCGGCGGGGCAGCGATAGTTTCGTTCCAGGATCCGGTATCCCAGACCGGTCAGCCGCCGGACCGCCATGTCCTCCCCGTCCCTGCCGAGTGCCAGGCGCTGGTGCGTCAACGGGTGGACCCCTTTCCGCCGGGCACATTCAGGACACCCCGGAAGGATCGGCGGTGGATCGGACAGGCGCCACACCGGCGGAGCGCCTCCAGGTGTTTCGCCGTTCCGTATCCCTTGTGTACGGAAAACCCGTAGTCGGGAAAACGCATGTCGTAGGAACACATGATCCGGTCCCGGTAGACCTTGGCCATCACCGAGGCCGCCGAGATGGAAAGGCTCCGCCGATCGCCCTTTTTGAGGCATTCCTGGCGGATCGGCACCGGGACGGCCTGGTTTCCATCCACCAGAAGGAAATCGGGACCCGGTTCCAGAAAGGAGACGGCGCGCTTCATGGCCTCCAGTGTGGCGACCAGGATGTTGTGTTCGTCGATGTAGGCCGGCCCGACCACGCCGATGCCCACGGACACCGCCCTTTCATGAATAACGGAGAAGGCCTGGTCTCGGGCCTTCTCCGTCATGATTTTGGAATCCCTGACTCCAGGCAGGTCCACCGATTCCGGAAGCACCACCGCCGCCGCCACCACCGGCCCGGCCAGCGGGCCCCGTCCGGCCTCGTCCACCCCGGCGATTCGCGCATATCCGGATCTGCGGGCCGCGGCCTCGAAAAAGAGGGGGCCCTCCATTCGATGGCCGTCGTCCGGGAACAGCGTCAGGTTTTGATTCGAGCGAGTCAATCCGGAACAATCGCGGGCCTAGAAGCGTTTCTCCTTGATCCGGGCCGCCTTTCCTCTCAGGTTGCGCATGTAGTAGATTCTTCCCCGTCGCACCCGTCCCCGGGATACGAGCTCGACCTTGTCGATGTTGGGGGAGTGAAGCGGAAAGACGCGCTCCACGCCGATCCCGTAAGAAACCTTTCGAACCGTGAAGGTGGCGCCGGTCTTGCCCTTTCTCTTTCGAAGGACGAATCCCTGAAAGACCTGGATTCGTTCTTTCTCGCCTTCCTTGATTCGAGCATGGACCCGAATGGTGTCCCCCGGCCTGAAGTCGGGAATGTCCACTCTCATCTGTTCGTTTTCCAGCGTCTCGATGATGTTCATCTTCCATCTCCTCGTTTCTGCTTACTCGGGCACCGCATCCCGGTGTCCCGTCTCTTCCTGTCTGAAGGTCCCGCCTTTTCCCGGAAACCGGGATTTCTCGGGGTCCCTGCCCGCAGTGAAAACCAATCGGTCCAAAATGACGGCCGCTGCCGCGCGGACCGGGAGGTGATTGTAGCCGTCCACCCCCTCAATAGGTTCCAGCACCAGATCGGCCCGTTCCAGCACGTCCCGGTGAAGCCCCCATGCGGTCCCCAGAAGGAGCAACACAGGATGCCCCTGGGCCAGAAGGGCTCCGGCGGCGGAAAACGTGATGGCCTGTCCGTTTCCGGGGGCCGCGTCGGTCGCGATCCAGCATGGCCGCCGCCCTTCCCGGGACCGGATCGATTCCGCCGCGTCGTCCATGGAGGAAACCACCTCGATGGACTCCATGGCCTCTTTTCGATTCGGATTGTATCCGGCTCCCCACCCGGAGGTCCAGTGCCGAATCACCTGCCCGGCCAGGGCCTGCTGGTCGGTCAGGGGGGTAATCACGAAAAACCGCTTCACTCCGTACGTCCTGCTCATCCTGGCCAGATCGTGCAGGTCCAGGGTCGTGATGGCCGAGGCGATGGTGTCGCCGTTCTTGTTGTAGACCGGGTAATGGACCAGGCCGAGATATAAAGACATTAAAAGTGCCTAAAGTGAGCTAACGTGCCTAAAGTGCCTAAAGTTGAACTGATCTGAATAGTGCCTAAAGTGAGCTAACGTGCCTAAAGTTCGACTGAACTGAAAAGTGCCTAAAATGAGCTAACGTGCCTAAAGTTCGACTGAACTGAAAAGTGCCTGAAGTCAGCTAAAGTGCCTAAAGTTCAACTGATCTGAATAGTGCCTAGAGTGAGCTAAAGTTATAAGTGCCTAAAGTGCCTAAAGTGCCTAAAGTGCCTAAAGTGAGCTAAAGTGCCTAAAGTGCCTAAAGTTGAACTGATCTAAACAGTGCCTAAAGTGAGCTAACATGCCTATAGCGCCTGAAATTCAACTGAACTGAAAAGCGCCTGAAGTCAGCTAAAGTGCCTAAAGTTCAACTGATCTGAATAGTGCCTGGAGTGAGCTAAAGTTGTAAGTGCTTAAAGCTCCAAGTGATTTAAAGTGAGCCAAAGTTGAAGTGATCTAAGGTTGAAAGACTCATTCCTGTAAAGTGCCCGGAGTTTATAACTTTAGGCACTTTAGGCACTTTAGATCACTTTAGGCACTGAATTTATAGTCACTTTAGCTCACTTTAGGCACTGAATTTACTTTAGTCACTTTAGGCACTTAAACTGCTTCAGTTCACTCAAGACCTTCGCGTCCTCTTGGGTCAACCGCGCTCGCTCCAGCAAATCGGGCCGTCTTTCCAGTGTCCGCTTCAGGGACTCTCTTCGCCGCCATACGCGGATCTTTTCGTGGTCGCCGGAGAGGAGCACCTCGGGCACCTCGTTCCCTTCAAAGACCCGGGGGCGGGTGTAGTGAGGATACTCCAGCAGTCCGTCCTCGAAGGAGTCCTCCCGGTTCGAGGCCTCGCAGCCCAGAACGCCCGGCACCAAGCGGGCCACACAGTCCATCACGGCCATGGCGGCCACTTCACCGCCGCTCAGCACGAAGTCGCCCAGGGAGAGGTCCAGGTCCACATGGCCCTGCCGGACCCGGTCATCCACCCCTTCGTATCGGCCGCAGATCAGGACCAGCCGATCCAGCGCCGAAAGCTCCCATGCCAGATCCTGATCAAACCGCCGTCCCTGGGGCGTGAGCAGAATGACGCGGACCGAACCCGTCACGGGCTCCAGGTCGTCCAAGGCGCGAACGATGGGACCCGCCTTCATGACCATGCCGCTTCCCCCGCCGTAGGGCCGGTCGTCCGCCACCCGGTGGGGGCCCCGGGCGTAATCCCGAATGTTGGTCAGCCGCACCTGAATCTGTCCCCGCCCGATGGCGCGGCCCAACACGCCCTGCTCCAGCAGGGGGGTGAACAGGTCCGGGAACAGCGTGAGAACGTCAACCCTCATCCAGATCCAGGAGGCCCTCCATGTGGCGGATGGTCATGCGATTTCCATCCAGGTCGATCTCCCGGACCACCTCGCGGGTGCCGGGGATCATGAATTCCCTGGGGCCCGACCGCACCACGTAGACGTCGTGGCCGGCCGTGGGGATGATCTGGGCCAGGGTCCCGATCCGCTCACCGCTCTCCAGGTGGACGTCCAGCCCGATCAATTCGAACCAGAAGAACTCGTCTTCATGGTCCCGATTCAGGGCATCCCGCCGGACGTAAACATCGGCGTTCCGGAAGGTCTCCGCCTCTTCGATGGAGTCCACACCCTCCAGCGCGAGAAGGACGCCCTTGTTGTGGGGGCGGACCGAGACCACCGGGAACTCCCGCGGCTCGTTGTCGCCCGCTTTCAGGAAGACGCTTCCGGCCTGGAGAAAGGATTCATCGGCCTCCGCAAAGGAGCGGACCCTCAAGACCCCATCCAGGCCGTGAGGTCGAATGACTCTTCCCAGGAGAAGATGCGTTGAGGAAAAAGCCCCATTCAAGGTTACTCGAGGATCTCCAGGACCGATCTCTTGTTGATCTTGGTGGATGCCGCGCTGAGAATGGTCCGCATGGCCCGGGCCGTCCGGCCCTGTTTGCCGATGACCTTTCCCAGGTCTTCCTTGGCCACCTTCAGTTCGATGACGGAGGTCTGTTCCCCAGTGATTTCAGTGACCGATACCTCTTCGGGCTTGTCCACCAGCGCCTTCGCGATGTAACCAATCAGCTCCTTCATCTCCCGTCACCTCCGTGCCAGAGTTCGTCCCCACGTCCGCGCTAGCTGTTCGTGGATGGAGCCTTCAGAAGGCCTTCCTTTTTCAGGAGGGATTTGGCCGATTCCGAGATGCCGGCCCCTTTTTCCAGCCAGCGGTGGACCTTGTCCTCATGGATCTTCACCTCGGCCGGTTCTTTCATGGGGTTGTAGTATCCCAGAATCTCGAGAAACCTTCCATCCCTCGGACTTTCAGATTCCGTAGCCACGAGCCGGTAGAAAGGCTTCTTCTTCGCTCCCATACGTGCCAGTCTGATTCTCACCGCCATTGATTTTTCTTCATCCTCCGAATGTGCCTCATAAGAGATTGATTGATGCGATCATGTCCGGTTACTGAAAGAGCGCAGGCATGCCGCGCGCCCCTTTCCGTGTGAATTGCTCCATCATCTTTTTGGTCTGGCCGAAATTCTTCAGGAGTCGGTTCACGTCCTGGACCTTGGTCCCGCTTCCCCGGGCGATCCGCTTGCGCCGGCTCCCGTTGATGATCTTGTGGTTCTGTCTCTCCTCGCGGGTCATGGAATTGATGATCGCCTCGACCTTGACCAGTTCCTTCTCGTCCGGCTTCATCTTTTTGAGCTGTTTGAGTTGCCCCATACCCGGCAGCATTCCCAGGATCTGCTCCATGGAGCCTAGTTTCTTCACCTGCGTGAGCTGCCGGCGGAAGTCCTCCAAGTCGAACTCCCGTTTTTTTATTTTGTTGTGTAACTTTACGGCCTCTTCTTCGCTGAAGTCCGCCTGGGCCTTCTCGATCAGGGAGAGCATGTCCCCCATGCCCAGAATCCGGGAGGCCATCCGTTCCGGGTGAAAGGGCTCCAGGGCGTCCAGCTTTTCTCCCACACCGATGAACTTGATCGGCTTTCCGGTGACGGCCCGAATGGAAAGGACGGCGCCGCCCCGGGCATCCCCTTCGGTCTTGGTCAGGATGACCCCGGTGATGTCCAGGAGTTCGTCAAAGCGTTTGGCCACGCTGACGGCGTCCTGACCCGTCATGGCGTCCGCCACGAACAGGATCTCCGCCGGATTCACCGCCTTCTTGATCCGGACCAGCTCCTCCATGAGGGCCTCGTCCACATGGAGGCGCCCCGCCGTGTCCAGGAGCAGAATGTCGGATCCCGATGCGGATCCATGCCGCACCGCCTCGGCGCAGATGTCTTCCGGCCGCCGGTCCTGGGACGAGGGATGGACCGGCGTGTCGATCTGGGCCCCCAACCGTGTGAGCTGGTCAATGGCCGCCGGTCGATAGATGTCCGCCGGGACCAGGTACGGGTGGCGCCCTTTGCCTTTCAGGTGCCGCGCCAGCTTGGCGGCCGTGGTGGTCTTGCCGGATCCCTGCAGGCCCACCAGCATGAATACGAACGGAGAGCGGCCGGTCAGGTTGAGTTCGTTCCCGGACCCTCCCATGACCCGGATCAGCTCTTCATTGACGACCTTGATGACCTGCTGCCCGGGAGTGAGGCTTTCGAGCACCTCCTGTCCCACGGCCCGGAGACGGATGTCTTCCACGAGCCGCTTGACCACCTTGTAGTTGACGTCGGCCTCCAGCAGGGCCAGCCGGACGTCCTTCAGCGCGTCCTGAATGTTCTTCTCGCTGAGCCGCCCGTGTCCCCGAAGGTCCTTGAAGGTCCGGCTCAGTTTTTCCGTCAGACTGTCGAACATGCCATCTGCTTCCGAGGTCCTTGATGTAAACGCTTAGATATATGCATATCTTCTCTTCATGTCAAGGAAAATAGACCCAACCGAACACATCCGCCCCTCCCCGGATGCAGGCAAAACGGGCCGGAGAAGGGGCGAAATCCGTTGCATCATACCACAGTTTGGGCCGATTTCCATCCCCTTTCTGGAAAAGGCGGGTCCATGGCGCGGCATGGAGATGGCGGAACGGGGGGCCTTTGGAATCGAATTCGACCGGCCGCGAACCGCTCCTCCGTGGGCCGGCCTCCATGCCGGTCACGCCTTTTCCCGTTGCCATGGCTGCCCGGGTCCATTAAGATGCTCACCGGTTTGCCATGAACCAGGCGGTTCGCCGGCGCAAAGAATGAGCGTCCGGTGGAGAGATAGGGGATGGACTGTTCACGATAAGGGATAAACGACCCACACCACGGATGCGAATCGCCGACCTTATCCGCGAATCCGGGTTTTTTACGGGCGGCTCTGACGGGACAGATGCGAGAATGAAACCGGAGGACAGGGTGATCCCCGGAGGTTCGGGCAAGCGGTTGGACGAGGACGTCCTGATCCGTCCCAGCCGGGGACGGCGCGATTCGGATGCGGCCTCCGATCTCATCCTGGGGATGACCGCCGCCATGCTGGAGCGCCTGTCGTCGGAAAGCGGGGCGCGCCGGGTCCCGGTCTCCGGGCTGGGCCTTTCCAGTGCCTATGAGGTGCGGGACGGGGCGGACCGGCCCCGGCTCACCCTGGCCGGACCCTTTCTGGGCGCCCCCCAGGCGGTGCTGGGCCTCGAGAAGATGATCGCCCTGGGGGCCCGGCGCATCTGGGTGACCGGCTGGTGCGGCTCCCTGCAGCCGGACCTCCGCATCGGGGACCTGGTGGATCCGGTGGATGCCGTGTCCGACGAAGGCACGTCCAGGCACTATCCGCTCCAGGGCCCGGCGCCCACCGCGGATTCGGCCATGCGAAAGGCCCTGGGCTCGGCCCTGAAACGGCGGGGCCTCGAGCGAAGAACAGGACGCATCTGGAGCACGGACGCGGTCTATCGTGAGACGCGGGACCGGGTGCAGGCCCTCGGCCGTGAGGGTGTGCTGGCCGTGGACATGGAGATGTCCGCCCTTCTCACGGTGGCCGCCTGGCGAGGCGTCCGCCTGGCGGCCCTGCTCGTGGTATCGGACGAGCTGGCCGGGTCCGGGTGGCGGCCGGGATTCTCGACCCGCCTTCTTCGAGATCGTGAACGAGCCGCGGTGGATACGGTGCTGGAGGCCGCGCATTCAGTGGAGTCCATGTCCGGGACGTAAGGCGGGCGTCGGCTTCGAAGGCAAGGGAACACGGACGGAATGATGGAAGATATTCTCAGGGAAATCAACGAGCTGCGCCGCAAGATCGAGTACCACAACCATCGGTATTATGTCCTGGACGACCCGGAGGTCTCCGACGCGGAATACGATCGACTGTTCCAGCGGCTCAAAGAACTGGAGCGGGTCCACCCCGACCTGGTCACACCCGATTCTCCGACCCAGCGGGTGGGCGGCGAGCCCCGGGACGTCTTCAGCCCGGTGACCCACCGGATCCCCATGCAGAGTCTCAAGAACGGTTTTTCCGAAGGGGACGTGCGCGAGTTCGACGCCCGGATTCGACGGATCCTCCAGGGGGAGGACCCGGGGACGTACACCGTGGAACCCAAGATCGACGGGTTGGCCGTGGAGGCCGTGTACGAGAAGGGCCGGCTCACCGTGGCCTCCACCCGGGGGAACGGCCTGGTGGGGGAAAACATCACGGCCAACCTGAAGACGCTCCTGGACGTCCCGGTCACCGTGCTCGAGCTGAGCACGGGTCGGCCCGCCCCCGAACTCCTGGAGGTGCGGGGCGAGGTCTACATGGAGCGGGAGGACTTCGAGGCCCTGAACCGGGAACGGCTCAGCCGGGGGCTCTCCCCCTTCGCCAATCCCCGGAACGCGGCGGCCGGCTCCCTTCGACAGCTCGATCACCGTGTCACGGCCCGAAGGCCGCTTCGCATGTTCTGCTACGGGGTGGGCACGCTCACGGGGGACGCCTTTGAGACCTACTGGGATCAGATGCTGGCCATTCAGGCCTGGGGATTCCGTGTGAACCGGCCTCACATCCGGCTGTGTGACGGCCCGGAGGAGGTGACCGCCTACTGCCGGGACCTGGAGCAGAGGAGAGGGGAATTCCCCTACGAGATCGACGGGGCCGTGATCAAGGTGAACCGGCTGGACCTGCGGGAGGTCCTGGGGACGGTCTCGCGAAGCCCCCGGTGGGCCCTGGCCTGGAAGTTCAAGCCCACCCAGGAGACCACGCGAATCGAGAAGATCGAGGTGCAGGTGGGGCGGACCGGGGCCCTCACGCCGGTGGCCCATCTGGAGCCGGTGGACGTGGCCGGAGTGACGGTCCGAAGGGCCACGCTTCACAACGAGGAGGAGATCGAAAAAAAGGACATTCGAGTCGGGGACACGGTGGTGGTTCAGCGGGCCGGGGACGTGATCCCGGAGGTGGTCAAGGTCATTGCGTCCAGGAGGACCGGGGCCGAGGTCCCCTTTGCCATGCCGTCGGAGTGCCCGGTCTGTGGAACCCCTGTGGTGCGAAGGCCGGGAGAGGCCGTGCTGCGGTGTCCCAACCGGGACTGTCCGGCCCAGGTGCGGGCCATGCTGCGTCACTTCGTCTCCCGGGGGGGCATGGACATCGACGGACTCGGCGAGAAGATCGTGGACCAGCTCATCGAGAGAGACCTGGTGCGGGAACCGGCGGACCTCTACGATCTCGACCTTGAAAAACTGGTACAATTGGATAAAATAGCTGAGAAATCGGCGGCCAATCTCCTTCGCGCCATTGAGGAGAGCCGGGAAACAACACTCGACCGGTTCATTTACTCCCTCGGAATCCGCCATGTGGGCGAGCACGTGGCCCGCGTCCTGGCCGAGCACTTCGGCGGCCTGAAGCCGCTTCGGGAGGCGGACGAAGAGGCCCTGTTGAAGGTCCCGGAGATCGGGCCCCGGATCGCGGAGAGCGTGGTCTCGTTTTTTGCAGACCAGGACCGGCGTCGTCGAGTGGACCGGCTCCTGGAACGAGGGGTGCGCTTCGCGGAATCCACGGCCGTGAATACGACGACGCCTCTCGCCGGAAAGACCTTTGTGCTCACCGGCACGCTGGACGGCATGACGCGGCCCCAGGCCCGGGAGCGGATCGAACGCGCGGGAGGAAAGGTCTCAGCGTCGGTGAGCCGCAGGACGGATTACGTGGTGGCCGGTACGTCCCCCGGGAGCACGCTTCAAAAGGCCCGGGACCTGGAAGTGGAGGTGATCTCGGAGAAGGACCTGATGGAGATGCTGGGGACCGCTGCATGACAACGGAACCCGGCGGCGAGGCAGGACCATGGAGAACATCCGCGTGCATTTGTTCATCGAGGGACGCGTCCAGGGGGTCTGGTTCCGGGAATCCGCACGGCGGCAGGCCCTGTCCCTGGGCGTGACCGGGTGGGTGCGGAATCAGCGGGACGGCACGGTGGAGGCCGTGGCCGAGGGGCCGGAGGACGCCATTCGCAAGTTTGTGGTATGGTGCCAGAAAGGCCCTCCCGCCGCGCGGGTGGAAGGGGTCCGGAAGGCCCCGGAGACCTGGACCGGAGAGTTCGACGGATTCGAGGTGGTGTTCTAGCGACCGTCCGACGATACACCCTATCAGCGTGTTGAAAAATCCGATGTTCGCAGGCTGACTCAACATGCCCAGATGCAAGGCTTGCGAAATCGCGAGGAATGAGGTGTACAAGCAAGTACGCCGCAGTGACGAGGGATGAGCAAAACGCAGCAGATGGGCGTTTTTCAACGGCCTATGGCCGGCGGACGCCCGGCCCCGGAATGCAAAACCGTTTTTGACGCGGATTCTTTTCCATTTTTCTGCCGAGGCGAATCCTCTTTCCCCCGGCCCGTGCCCGTGTTATGGGGCCTTGTGTAAATCGCATCGAGCACAACCCGCAAAGGAAACAGCGTATGCAACGATATGGTTCTGCCGCCATGCGGCTGATCGTCCTTCTCATTCTTCTGGCGCCGCTGGTCGGTTGCGGAACGGCCAAGAATCTCTACCACAAGGTGAGGCCGGAGCGGTCCGAACTCAGAAAACGGGTCCTGGTCCTTCCCATGCTCGATCAGCAGGGCCTTGCCGAGGGCCAGGCGGAGGCACTGACCACCCGGCTCGTGGAGCACCTGGAGCGTGACCGGAACCTGGTGGTCTACCGCAACGAGGAGCCCCTGCCCACCACCATCAAGTCCGGTTCTCCCAAGTTCGGAGTCATTGTGGATCCGGACCTGGCCCAGAAGGCCGAAGAAATGGGGATGAACGTCCTCATCACCTGCGTCCTGAACCGCTACGAGGTGGTGGATCACGGCGCCGGTCTCTGGCCCGTCAACCAGATTCCCGTATGGCCGTTTACCCGAAAAGAACCCGAGGTGGAGATCTCCATGGTGGTCAACGCCCTGGACATCACCAATGGGACCCTGTTCCTCACCCACATGGCGCGGCGGAACCTCAAGGTCCCCAGGGAGGAGGAGAAGGCCGAAGACCTGATCATTCAGGAACGGGAGCCCCGGTCCGATCGGGACATGATTCAGGCCGTGCCGGACCGTGAAAAGGAAGAGGCCTTTGAGGATCTCCTGGAGGAACAGGCCGAGACCATTGCCGAGAGCCTGAGCGGAAAGGCTTGGGCCGGCCGGGTCCTGTCTGCGGGAGACGGGCGGATCATGATCAATGCGGGCCTGGACGTGGGCGTGAGCGAGGGGCGGGTCTTCGAGGTCTACAGCCGGGGGGACGCCATTCAGTCGGCAACGGGGCGGTCCATGTATCTCCTGGGATCCAAGGTGGGGGAGATCCGCACCGTCAGGGTCCTGGAACGGTATGCCTCGGCCGAGCCCCTGGAAGGGGATGAGTTCCGTGCCGGGCAGGTGATCCGGGAAAAAAAATAAGAGCATTTACCACGAAGAACACGAAGAGCACGAAGAAAAATAAAGTAAGACCATTAAACCACGAATCACACGAAATCACACGAATCCATAGACAGGATACACAAAAAGGTTTTCTCTGCGCCTCCGCGTCTCTGCGGGAGAGAATGGTCGCCCTTTACGGATTCAGGCGGCCGTAGCGCCCCCCTCCAGCATTTCCCTGGCATGATCCATGGCCTTTGGGGTGAGGCCCTTGCCTCCCAGAAGCCGTGCGATTTCCTTCACCCGTTCCTCTCGATCCAGTTCCGTGATGGATGCCTCGGTGCGCCGGCCCCGGACCATTTTGGCCACGCGGAAGTGGGCCTCCCCGCGACAGGCGATCTGGGGAAGGTGCGTGATGCAGAGGACCTGGTGGTATTGTGCCAGGTGCCGCAGCTTCTCGCCCACGGTCTCGGCCGCTTCTCCGCCGATCCCCGCATCCACCTCATCGAACACGACGGTCTCCACGGAGGCGTTGGACGCCAGGAGGGTCTTCAGCGCGAGCATGATCCGCGAGAGTTCTCCCCCGGAGGCGATCCGGGCCAGCGGCCGCATCTCTTCGCCCACGTTGGGCGAGAGCATGAATTCCACCCGGTCGATCCCGTCCGGACCCAGGCGTTCCAGGGTCCCGGCGCGGTCCGGGGCCGGGTCTTCCAAATCCCCGTCGAACCTCACTCGAAAGCGCGTTCCTTTCATGGCAAGCCGGGAAAGCTCCTGCTCGGCGGCGTCGGCCAGGTCGGCCGCGGCCTGCCGGCGGCGACAGGAGAGGGCCACGGCCCGCGCCAGGAGGTCTTCCTCCGCGGCCCCCAGTTCCTTCCGGGCCGCGTCGCGCCTCAGCCGAAGTTCCTCCAGGTCGTCCATCTGCCGGCCCAGACGCTCGGCCCTGGCGAGCACGTCGTCCAGGGTCGGGCCGTATTTCCGCTTGAGTCTCTTGAGAAGCTGAATGCGCTCCTCCACCTCGTCGAGGCGCTTGGGGTCCATGGGAAGGCTGTGATGCACGTCCCGCAGGCAAAGGGCCGCCTCTTCGATCTCGGTCCGGGCCGAGGAGAGGGCGGTGACCGCGGGTTCGATCCTTCGGTCCAGTTGTGCGGCCCGTTCCAGCCGCCTCTCGCACCGGGCGATCTCGGACAGGATCGAGGCGTCCCGCTCGTAGACGGCCTGGTACGCATCGCCCACGGCGGCCCGCAGTTCCTCGGCGTGCCGCAGGCGCGTCCGCTCCTCATCCAGACGGTCGTCCTCCCCCGGCTCGACGGCCGCGGCCTGAATTTCCTCCTGTTGAAACCGCGCCAGCTCCCGCTTTTCCTCCATGTCCCGAATCTCGCGTTCCAGGGCGTCCCGCCGGGAGCGGAGGGACACATACCCGGCGTATCGCCCGGCGAGATCCATCCGGTCCGGGTCCAGCCCGCCGAAGGCGTCCAGCATCATGAGGTGGTTTTCGGGCCGAAGGAGTCGCTGGTGCTCGTGTTGACCGGAGATGCTGATCAGGAAAGGGGAGAGGCGGGAGAGCATCTGGACGGTGGCGAGAGCGCCGTTGATGCGCACCGTGTTCCGGCCTTCCCGGGAAATGGTGCGTGTGATCAGGATCTCCCCGTCAAAGGGGATGTCCAGATCCGCCATCACCGCACTCAGGGCCGAGTCCGGCGGAAACCGGAACAGGGCCTCCACACGGGCCTCGTCCATGCCTGTGCGAATGAGGTCCGCAAAGGCCCGGCCCCCGAGGATCAGGTTCACCGCGTTGACGATGATGGACTTTCCGGCCCCGGTCTCGCCGGAGAGGACGTTGAAGCCGGGCCGCAGGCGGGTCTCCAGTTCCCCGATGATGGCGACGTTGCGAATGATGAGCTGTTCGAGCATGGATGGGTATCTCGCGGGTTTCTCGCGCAGAGACGCGGAGACGCAGAGAAAAAAGGGTCTTAGAACTGCTCCCAGGTCACCCGCAGCACCTCCTGATAGGTGGTTCGACCCTGAAGGAGCTTTCGAATGGCGTTTTCCCGAAGCGTCACCATGCCCTCCTTTCGCGCCGTGTCCCGAAGGATCCCCGTGTCGCACTCGGGTTGAATGTGCCGCTTGATGGCGTCCGTGACCGGCAGGATCTCGAAGATGCCGCTTCGGCCCCGGTAGCCGGTCCCCCGGCACTTGATGCATCCCTGGCCGCGGCGCAGTTTCAGCGTGCCGCGCTTGCCCAGGTCCAGGCCTTGAGCGGCCAGGTCATCGGCACCTATCTCAAAGGTCTCCTTGCAGTGAGGACAGATGTTGCGGACCAGCCGCTGGGACAGGACGCCCACCAGGGTGGCCTGCAGGAGAAAGGCCGGGATACCCAGGTCGAGAAGTCGTGTCACCGAGGACGGGGCATCGTTGGTGTGAAGCGTGGAGAGCACCAAGTGGCCGGTCAGGGCCGCCTGGATGGCGTTCTGGGCGGTCTCCAGGTCCCGCATTTCTCCGATCATGATGATGTCCGGGTCCTGGCGGAGGATGTTTCGAAGGATCGAGGCGAAGGTGATGCCCACCAGGGGCTGAACGGCGATCTGGTTGAATTCCTGGTGGACCATTTCGATGGGGTCTTCCACCGTGGTGATGTTGATTTCCGGGCTGGACAGGGTCCGCAGGGTGGAATAGAGGGTGGTGGACTTGCCGCTCCCGGTGGGGCCGCAGACCAGGATGATGCCGTGGGGCATCTGAATGCAGTTCTGGAACCGCATGAAGTCCATGGTGGTGAACCCGAGCTGGTCCAGGTCCTGGAACAGGATGTCCGGGTCCATGATCCGCATGACCAGTTTTTCTCCGAAGGCCACCGGAATGGAGGATACCCGGATCTCCGCCTCCCTCCCGGCCTTTTCCATCTTGATTCGTCCGTCCTGGGGTCGCCGTTTCTCGGCCATGTCCAGCCGGGCGATGGCCTTGATCCGGCTCACAATGGCCGTGTGGACGGCCTTGGGAAGCTCGTAGACCGTGTGCAGGACCCCGTCGATTCGAAGGCGGACAATGGTTTTTTCCCGTTTCGGCTCGATATGAATGTCACTGGCCCGCTGGTCAAAGGCATAGCTGAACAGGTGGTCCACCGCGTTGACGATGTGCCGGTCGTCGAAGGTGAGGTCGTCCGCGGACCGAAGGCGGACGAGCTGTTCCAGGTTGCTGATGTCGAAAGACGGGCCGCCGAACTGGGTCTCGGCCGCGAGGATGGATCGCTGGAACCCGAACTGCTCCCCGATCAGCTTGATGATGTCGGTCTTGGTGCTCACCACGGGCGTGACCCGGCGCTGGCAGACCTGGCTGATGTCCTGCAATGCCTCGGCATTGAACGGGTTGGGCGTGGCCACCACCAGACATCCGTCCTCGATGGCCAGGGGCAGCACCAGGTGCCTGCGGGCGAAGTGGTGGGGTACGGTACGGGTGACCAGGTTCAGGTCGAGGGTCAGGGGGTCGATCTTCTTGTAGGGGAGCTCCCATTCCCGGGCCAGGGCCTGGTAGAGGGTCTCCTCGTCCAGGACCTGGGCCGGGTCGTCCTCCCGGCGCATGTCCAGGCCCACGATCACGTCCACGAGGGTGATGGGGTTGGGAATGAAGTGCCTTCCGCTGGAGGGATTGTCCTTCCGAGTCGCCCGTTCCCGCTCGATCTTCCTGCGGATGTTCGCCTTTTCCCGAAACAGGATCTTCTCCTGCTCCGGGGTGAGAAGTCCCTGGTTCAGGAGGGCCTGGGCAACGGCGTCGTCGGAAAGGGATCGGGTGTTCGCTTGGGCCATGGCCATGTCAACCCCGCCGCAAGGGCCGGGAAACGGGGGTGATGGAGAAGGAACCGTGCATTGGGCCGGCGCCGGTTTCCCCGCTCCGAGCTTGAAGAAAGGGGGATGAACCGGCAAGAGTACGGCGACATCTTATCAGGTTCCCCGGGACAATCAATCCCCTTTTACCGGACACAAAACGCCCCCTCCCGGATCGTACCGGAAGGGGGCGCACCAAAGGCGTTCCGAAGCCGGCGGCCGGCTAGTCGTGCAGCCAGATCTTCAGGATCTCGTTTTCGGGAGTGGTGATGTAGCCAACGGACCGGCCTTCATGAAACTGGTCGATGGACCCGTGCCCCATACGGGAGCGGTAGTATTCCGTGGAAGAACTGAGGCGAAACTGCCGATCGTCCAGGACGATCCATCCCTCCTGGATGCTCACTGCATCGATGCGGCCCGCTCCCCGGATCTGGTCCGTCCCAAGGTCCGGCAGGGGATAGCCTTCCTCGCACAAGCCGGCCGAGGCCGGGCAGGGCACGAGGGGGACCAGCAAAAAGACCGCTAGACAGAGGGCCGCACCAAAGAAAAAGGATCTGCTGCCTGTGTGTGCAATGCGGGTCATGGTCTCTCCTTCAATGAGTCTAGTGTGTCGGCTAGGAGTTTCCTGGCATAGGGGTTTTCCAGTTCCTCGATCGCCCGGATCGAGAATCCGGGAGATCGAGGCCTTGATATCATTCATGCCCCGTCCTTGCAGGATCGGACAGCCTGAAACTGCACATTTCCCCTACTCCCTCATGTCCTTCCAGTAGATGATGCCGATTTTCGGCGACTTGGCCGTGATGGTTACGATGGTACCCAGGGAGGAACTCAGGAAGTACTTGTCTTTGCTCTCCCCGTAGGAGCCCGGCATGCGCACAATGGCCGGAGGCTTCAGTTCTCCGGCGAATTTCTTGGCCGAGGGCGCCACCCAGATGGGGTTGGCCTCGGTCCCGATGTTGATGAGGTCCTCGGAATCGATGACCCCGTCCTGGTTGATGTCGAACACGGCCCCCCCGAGGTTCCCGCCGGTGCAGGGGTCTGCGAAGTTGGGGAAGGAGTAGCCCTCCCCGCCGCAGGGCGACTCCTCGGGAACGAAGGTGATGTACGTGAGGAACCCGAGGCGGATCAGAGGATCGCTGATCATGCGCTCTCCCGGGTCCAGGAACTCCACGTACCACCCCGCGTTTTCCACGGGGTCCCCGGCCGTCCCCACGCCGTCCGGATCGCAGCCGAATTCGGAGGTCGGGTAGTCCCCGCAGCTCGTCCCCCCGTCCGGCGTGGTGGTCACGCGCCACTCCGGGGTGTTGTCGGAGAGGACCCGGAAGGTCATCTCCTCGGTGTCGTCCGCAATGCCGTCGTTGTCTTCGTCGATGTCCACGTCGAGGATGTACTCCGAGAAGGTCTGCTGGAGCAGGGTCACGGCATCGTCCTGGTTGGTGAGCTGGGGCGTGGCCCCGCTGGCAAAGGATCCCAGGTATTCGTAGTCGTCCTCGTCGTCCGCATAGTCCCAGATCCCGTAGATCGCCTGGGTGGAGGTGTCTTCCAGATCGTCGGCCCCCAGGTACTTGCCCGTGCCGAACACGATCATCCAGCCCGGCAGGTCGGGGTAGCCGCAGTGGGGCATGAGGTCGGGTTCCGTGGTGATGGGCTGGAGGGAGTCGGCGGGTCCCCGTGCCTGGAACAGGGGCTGAGGCACGTCCCCGTCGTCAAAGTTGATGGATCCGTCCGAGTTGTTGTCCTCCCCGAAGGCCACGCCCCAGTCGTTGTAATCCGTGCTGGTCAGGTCGAACTTCCAGAGGTTCCCCTGAAGGTCGCCCGCGTACACGTAGTCCAGCTTCTCGTCCAGGTCCGCGTCGAGCAGGGCCGGCGAGGAGAGGCCGTTGCAGTTGGTCACCCCCGTATCGATCCGTTTGAGCAGGGTCCCGTCGGTGGGGTCGAGAATGAAGAGCACCGCGCTGCTGTTCTCGCTATTGTACCCGTTCCCGAAGACGACCACCCACGGGGCGTTGGTGGTGTCGTTGGTCTTGGCGATGTAGGCCTTGCTGTAGCTGAAACCCATGTCGTTCACCACCTCGGTGGTGGCGCCGGAGTCGGGGAATTCCCACAGGACCCGGTTCGCCATGGCGGCCTCGGTCATGCCGGCGAAGCTGGAGGCCCCGGAGAGGTCCGTGATGTCCAGGGCATAGTATCCCTTTCCGCCCTTGCCCAGGCCGCCCACGAGCACGGTCTTCGGGGTCCCGCTGAAATTCACCCGCTCCTTCACGTAAGGAGTCAGGTCCACGTAGAACTTGTGGGTGTAGTCCGGGTTGGCGAAGATCTTCAGGTTCTCGTACACCAGCCCGGGTACGTAGCCGAAGAGTTCCTCCCCGGTGGCCGCGTCCAGGGCGTGAAGCATGCCGTCGTTGCCGCCCGTGTAGAGCACGTTGTTGTGGTAGTAGGGCGAGGAGTGGACAATATCCCCGAGCCGGCTGGTCCGATCCCGGAACGGGCCGGAGGACCGCATCTCGTAGGTCTGCTGTCCTCGGATGTAGTTGATCAGGTTCTGCGATGTGGCAGCGGCCGAGGCGCTCCAGTCCGGGGTCAGGTAGTCCATCTGCTCGGTGGTGCCGCTGGTGGTAATGCTCGTGTGCGTGAAGGGAATCCCCTTCACGCCGTCGGCCAGGCTGTAGGTGATAATCGTCCGATCCCCGTGGCCGTACGTGTCCACCCGGCTGTCCAGGAGATCGGCGGCGGAAAACACCGGGGCGGCCATGAGGACCTCGCCGGTCTCCTGGTCCAGGCGGTACGACTTCACATCGCCGCTCATGGTGCCGCTGGAGTAGCTCGCCTGGAAGATCCGCACCTCCTCGCCGATGGTCCCGTAGAGCTGGTCCCCGTTGATGGAGACCGAGGAGGCCGATCCGGTCCGGGCCGCGATGTTCTCCATGATGGAGAGGAGGGCCTGGACCAGGGAATCGGGATTGCCGGCGTTCAGGTACTTGCCCCGGCCGTTCACGGCCGCGTGCCACAGGTCGTCGATCTTCTGCTGGCTCCCGCTGGTGGGATTGGGCCAGGTGGGGTAGTCGGTGCTTACGCCGCTGTACACATCGTAGGGGCGTCCGGTCAGGGGGTTCAAGTCCGGGTCCAGGGTCCCCTTGACGCCGAAGGATACCGAGTAGCTCACCACGTGCTGGTGGGTGGCGGTGTCAAAGGGGTTGGCCGGGACCGCGTTGGTGAGGCCGGAGACCAGGTCGTTCTCGTAGAACTTCATGGCCACGTCGGCCAGGGTGTCCGAGTAGGTGTCGGCATACGGGGCCCCGTTGTTGCCGTCCACATTCCCCACGTACGGACTTTCCCCGTTCCAGTAGCCGTCGGTCATGACAATGGCAAAGGCCTGCTGGCACTCGCCTCCCATCCCCTGGTCCCGCCACGGGCTGGTGACCCCGCTCCCCAGGTCCCCGGTGTTCGCGTCCTCCTGGTCATAATATTCGCCCACGTACTCCAGGCCGCGCCGGAGGGGCGTGCCGTAGGCGCTCCCCACGTAGGTATAGAGGGTGTTCAGGAGCGAGGCCAGTTCGTCCTCCCCGTCCACGTTGATGGGGAGGACCGGCTGCTTGATCTTGCCGTTGATGGACCGGAAGCCCACGTACACGCCGTCCAGGTCGTAGATGGTCCGGCTGATGGCGGCCAGGGCCGTGAGTTCACGGCGCCGATAGAAGGAGTACCAGTTGGCGAAGTTCTGGCGTTCCACGGTGTAGTCCCGAAAGGAGCCGTCCGCATTCCGCGGCCGCACCGAGGCCGGTACATCCGCCTCGGCCACGGGCGTGAGGTCCCCGAAGCCCACGATGTTGTCCGACATGTTGACTTCGTAGTAATCGATGGTCGAGGTGGTGCTGTTGAGGGAGACCAGGTAGACCGTCTCCCCGCTGTCCACCGCCATGTCCCCGTTTTCGTCGGCCAGGACATAGTAGTGGGCACGGGGGATGGTGATGTCCCCGGCCGTCGTGGGCACAAAGGCCACGGCATCGGCGCAGGTGTTGTCGTCGTGGTCATCCAGAGTCGCTTCCGCCGGGGGAATGGTCGCGGGAGGGGAACTCCCGTCGTTGAAGCGCACGATGGAAACGCCGCTCGGTCCGTAGGAATACCCCGCCTTGGTGAAGTTGTAGGTGCCGATGGATACCCAGGTTCCTTCGTTGTACTCCTGATCGACCCAGTCATTGGTCGCAGTCGCCTTCGCCCACACGGCGCCGCCGTCATGGACGACCTGGTAAGGGGCCTCCCGGTCCCGGTTCCCGGAGTCGGTGTACCATACAAAGACCTCGTACGACCCGTCCGCCGGGAGATTGGGCACCCAGCTCGCCGTGGCGCCCGATACGGTGGTGTACATGGAACGGGGCGGGTCTCCGCCGTGCCAGTTTTCACCCGACGACCGCCTCCACACCCCGCGCGTGGCGGTGAAGGAGACCCCGGTCCCGGCGTCCGAAAAGATCTCGCTCGAGTCGTAGGTTCCCGTGTTGTCCACCACGATGGCCTGTTGCACCGTGAGGTAGGTGGTGTCCAGGCTGGTGGTGGGCGTGGCATGGGTCGGGTGGGACCGCGGGTTGTCCGGGTCCGCGTCCGGCAGGGTGGGCCAGGGCACGTACACGGTCTCGGGGTCGTAGTAGATCTGGTTGTACCCGGACCACTGGCTCAGCCACCGGGCCTTGTAATCCCCGCTCAGGATGTAACTGTCGGAGTAGAGGTTGTCCCCGGGGTTGTTGAACACGTAGTACCGGCCGGCAAAGATACCGTCCCCTTCCTCGGTCATGAACTCCCAGTCCATGCTTCCCGAGTCGTCCAGCACGAACATGATCAGGGCCCCCACTCCCCGGGTCAGGGCGTCCAGGGGCACGTCGGATATGTCGTTGCAGGTGGCCGGAGGCAGGGAGAAGATGGCCTCGATGGTGTGGTTCTCGGTCACGTTGACAAAGCTGTAGGAAGACACGTTCCCCACCGATATCCCGTCCACCCGCACGTCGTAGATGGTGTTGCCCGAGTCCGGTGTGATGGTGAAGGTGGCTCCCGACCCGTGGGACACGATGACGTCCCCGTCGGGGACCATGACTCCGCCCGAACGGGCCGTGGCCCGGATCACGTGCTCGCAGACCACGTTCAGGACGTACTCGCCGGTGCCGTTGACCGCATCTCCGTGGGCCACCTCGATGTAATAGGTCCCCGGATCCAGGTCGTCCGTGATGCTGAAGTTCGTGTTCAGGCCGCTGTCCTCGTCATAGGTGATCTGGGCGCAGCCCGAGTCCAGAAGGCGGCCCGAGGTGTCGGTGGTCCCTTCGGTGTAAAAGGTGTAGCGGCCGGAACCGGCCAGGTCGATCTGGAAGTAGTCCACGTCACCTGCCGGTTCGATGTTTCCGCTCACCCCGCTGTCGCACTCCACTTCCGTGGCCTGGTCGCAGTCGTCCCCGTGGTCCTCGAAAAAGGCCGCAATGGTGTGCGCGGTCTGGACGTTTGTGAAGGTGTAGGAGTAAATCGTCTCGTTCGCGCCCTCTGGGGAAACCCCGGAGTCCCCGCTGAACTTTTCCACGCCGTCCACGATCAGGGACTGGACCGTGTAATCCGGGTCCGGGTGCAGGGTGAAGGTCACCACCGACCCGGAGAGCGCGGTGAAGAGCTGCGTGGTGTTGCTCTCCACGGTCACCCCCGAGTTGACGTTGAACAACACGCCGTTGGACCCGGCCGTGGCCGTAATGATCTGGCCCATGTGGTTGTGAATGCAGTACTGGGCCGTCTGGTCCCGGGAGGTATAGTGCCGCCACCGGACCGATACCTCGTACTCGCCAGCGGCCGGAAGATTCGGCGTTATGGTGACACTCTCCCCTTCGGCGTCGCCCATGCGATAGTCGCTGTTGTAGCAACTGGAATCGTCGTACAGGGACCAGGTGCCTGTGTAGACGCTCCCCCCATCCTGGTTGTCGACGATGATGTCGCTTCCGCCTGCCACGGGCGAGAACCGGACCGCATCGTGGCTCACGGTCCCGCCCCCGTCGTGGGTGAGGGTGACATAGGCGCCGTTGCCGGCCGGAAAGCGGAAGGTCCCCAGGGTGGTCCACGCATACCCGCTCTCCCGCTGGTTCACCGGGATACAGGTCGTGGTCTCCTCACCCACGGAGAAGCTCACCTCGAAGGTGTGGTCCATGGCCACGGATTCAAAGGTGTGGGTGTTGGACCCGCTGGCCCCGGTGAACTGGGTGAGGATCTCCCCGTCCGCCACCACGAATTCCACAACGTATCCTTCGTTCGGTTCAAAGGTGAAGCCGACGTTGTCACCGGTTGCCACCGGGAACCGGGTGGTGCCGGTCTCCACGGTCACGCCGGTCGCACCATTGATGGAATAGGTCATCTCGCCGTTTTCGGCCTTGGTGGCCTCGATGAAGTGGCCCTGGTAGTTGTGAATGCAGTAGGCGGCGCTGGAATCGCGGGTCCCTCCGGTGGTCCACCAGGCATAGACATCATAGTATCCGGCACCACCACCAGGAATGGTCGGCCTCCATGTGGCGCTGCTACCTTCCGTGGCGGTGTAACGGGATACGGTCCCATAATAGTTGGGCCCGCTGGAGTTGGACCAACTGCCCGTTTCGGTGTATCCCGCTCCTCCGTTATCGATAATGATGTCCGCGCCACCGCCGGTCGGTGAGAAACGGATAGCGTCCGCGCAGGTGCTGGACCCCTGGTCCCCGTCGTGCACACGGGTAAGCTTGACCCATCCTCCGTCCCCCACGGCAAAATAGAACGTCCCCAGGAGTTGCCAGGACCCCGAATTGTAACGCTGGTCCATGTCAAAACAGGTCTGATTCGCCCCGAAGTTAGCGGTCACGTTCTTGTCCGTGTCCATGATCACGGTATACGGATTGGACGTCCCGCTGATGGCGCCGGACCACCCGGTGAAGGCGTAGCCCGCGGCCGGATGGGGCGTGAGGGTGACGTTTACCTGGTAGTTGAAGCTGTCCGTGCAGGTCCCGGGACAGTTGATGGCGCCCGGGGAGCCGGTGAGGGTGCCGTTTCCGCTGACCGCCACGTTCAGGTGGTAGTCGTTGTCCGAGATGGTGCCTGTCCCCGTATCCGTGTGAAAATACGATCGGGTTCCCATGCCGGTGGTGACGTTCAGTGTGGCGGTAAACGTCTCGGCCGGTTCCACGTCCGTGTCATTGGTGATGGCCACGGTGACGGTCTGGTCTGAATTGTCCCCGGCGGGAAACGTGACCGTGTCGGCCGCGGAATCGTAATCCACGCCGCCCGTGGCCGTCACATCCACGTAATTGACCGTGACGTTTACCGCGATGTCCACCGGATTGCTCAGGGACACGGTGAGGGTCATGTTTCCCACGTTTTCGTTCACGGACTGGTTGTTGATGGTGAACGTGGCCGTGTCGTCGTCTGTCAGGTTGACGGTGGCGCTGTTTGCGGCGCCGTCCACCGTGACTTCCGGATCCCCGCTGGTGATGCCCGTCAGGGTGACGATGACCGTCTCGGGTCGCGCTTCCACCAGGTTCTCGTCGATGACCTCCACCGGAATGGTAGCCGAAAGGGTATTGGCCGGAATGGTGACCGATAGCGGCAGCGCCGTGTAGTCGGTCCCGTTGGTGGCGGTGCCCGCCACGGTGTAAGCGATCACCGTGTCCGTGGAGCTCGGCTGGGTCAGGGTCACCGTGAACTCACCGTCATCCCCCGGCTCTGCGGCCGCGGCGTCCGTGGCCGCGATGCTCACCGTGGCCGTGTCGGTGTTGTCATCGATGGTCCCGGTCCCGGTGTCTGTAAAGTCCGCATCGCGGGTCCCCAGGGCCGTGGCCGTGCTGAGGCTCACGATAAAGGTCTCGTCCGCCTCCACCAGGGTATCATTGGTGACGGCCACGGTGACCGTCTTGTTCGCGATGTCTCCGGCGGCGAAGGTGACCTGGTCGGCAGCGGAATCGTAATCCACGCCGCCGCCCGTGGCCGTGCCGCCGGCGTAGGTCACGTCCACGACTACTGGGATATCGACGGGATTGTCCAGGGACACGGTGAAGGTCATGGTCCCGCCTTCGGCCGCGTTCTGGTCGTCGACGGTGAAGGTGGCCGTGTCGTCGTTGGTGATGGTGCCGGTGCCCACGGCTCCGGTGGTGATGTCCCCTGCATCGGCGCTGACCGGGGTGACCGCGCCGAGGGTAATGGTGAACTGCTCGTCCTCTTCGACCTTGGTGTCAGTGGTGGTTCCCACCGTGATAGTCTGGGTCTCGCCCGCATTCCCGGCAAAGGTGAGGGGGGTGGCCGTGGTCACGCTGTAATCGTCCGCGTCGGTGGCAGTGCCGTCGGATGCGGAAAAGGCGACGGTGAAGCCGTCTTCCACGGCGTTGTTCAGGGTGACGGTGAAGACGAGGTTGGTCCCCTCGGCCTCGGTCTCGCTGGAGATGGAGAGCGCGGCGTTGTCCTCATTGGTGATGGTGCCGGTGCCCACGGCGCCGGTGGTGATGTCCCCGGCGTCGGCGCTGCCCGGGGTGACCGCGCCGAGAGTGACGGTGAACTGCTCGTCCTCTTCCACCTTGGCGTCATTGGTGGTGGTGACCGTGATGGTCTGGGTCTCGCCGGCGGTCCCGGCAAAGGTGAGGGGGGTGGCGGTGGCCACGTCAAAGTCGTCCGCGTCCGTGGCGGTTCCGTCGGTCGCGGAGAATGCCACGGTGAATCCGTCCTGAACCGGGTTGTTCAGGGTGACGGTGAAGACCAGGTTGGTGCCTTCGGCCTGGCTTTCATCGGAGATGGTGAGGGTGGCGCTGTCGTCGTTGGTGATGGTTCCGGTGCCCGTGTCCGTGATGGTGACGGTTCCGGCTGCCCCATGGGTGAAACCGGTGAACCGGACCGTGAAGGTCTCATCGGCCTCCACGGTGCTGTCTTCGAGGATGGGAACGGTAATGGTTTCGCCGGCCACGCCTTGACCGACGTTAAAGGTCACCGTCCCGGAGCTGTGCGTGTAGTCGGAACCGGCCGTGGCCGTCCCGGCCTGGGTCTCCCAGGAGACCGTCACCGGGTTGTCTCCGGGCTGCACATTGGCGTCGAGCGTGACCGTAAAGGAGAGATTCGTGTTCCCTTCCGCGATGGAAGCATCGCTGATCGAGGCGGTATAGTCCAGGGCCATGGCCGCATGAGGCATGGCCAGGAACAGCACGAACAGCACGGCGGTCAGGATGAGCGACCTGAAGGATGCGAGCCCGTTTTGACTTCCGCGCCTCGATGAGTGGCAGGGCCTGAGTGGTGTGCGCATGGTTATCTCTCCATGATAGGTGATCACATTTTGGGAATGGGGGGCGAGCCTGTCTTCCTAATACGCCTTTCGATACCCCACGGACACGAGTCCTTCGCCGTTCCGCAGGACGCTTCGGCCGTAGATCTCGAACTCGTAGACCTTGGGGCTGGTCATCTTCCACGAGGAGGTGGGGACCACGCCCTTGGACAGGGCCAGGACCCGGGCCTCGCCGGGCAGGCCGGAGGTGGTGAGCTGGTCGGAAAACTCGTCGGTCCAGTTTTCGGACTCGTAGAGGTGTTCGGCTATCTCGCTGTAGGCTGCGGCTGGAAGCGAGGTGCCGAAATTGTTCTTGTTGTCTTCGTCCATCAGCCACTCGAGGGGATTCGGAAGACTCAGGTTCGTGAGTTCCATGATCTGGGCCCCCTGCATGGCCGATCCTTCGGCGACATAGAAGTTCTGTTTGTATACCCGCTCGTTGCCGGCGATCATGAGTTCGATCTCACTGGTCTTGGAGGCCGAGATGCCGATGATCGTAAGGAGGACAATGAGGACCAGGGCAACGACCAGGACGGAACCTTGCTCCTGCGGTCTCATGGATGCGGGTGGGTGGTCGATCTTCATGGGTTTCCTCGATGTGATGAAGAGCGTGATTACGTGGTTACGTGATTATGTGGTTAAAGATTCAGATTTGCCCCCATGGAGGGATTCGCGTGGTCGGTCGATGATGAAATCGGGACGTTGCGAATCACGGATACGGACCACCCATCACGGATTTTTCGGTCGAATGACGCGCACTCCCGGGTGATGATGTTCGCTCTAAAGGAGATGGTTGTCATCGTGAACTCCACGGGCGCTGCGGCCGGATCTCCGGGCCCGGCTAGATCCGGTTCTTGATGCACGTGAGGGAGGTGCTCTTGGCGGCCCCCCCGGCCTCGGTCCAGTTGACGGTCACGGTGATGGTCTTGATCCGGTTCGGGGCGTCTTCGGTGACTGTCCAGTTGGTGGTATAGCGACCACTGACCACGGGGACGTGATCGCCATCGTTGAGATCGGGATTCGTATAGGCCCGGGTGATGAGCGTCTCCATCTGGTCCATGGCCTCGGTGGTGCCGTCCGTGACGTTGAAGGCCCTCGACGTCCCCAGCAGGGAGGACTCCTGCATGCTGGCGATGGCCAGGATGCCGAAGGCCAGAATGCCCAGGGCCACCATGACCTCGATGAGGTTGAAACCGGCATCGGATCCGTGCGTGCGGAGACGGTCGGCAGGTCCGGGCGTCGTAGGTTTCATCGTGCAGTACCTCCATACCCTTTTTCGAGGGGTCTAGCAGACCCGGGTTCGGGCCTGAATCAGACCGCCGAGCATCCGTTGCAGCTTGCGGCATCGCTCGGTCAGGGTCTTCATGACATCGTCGTCGATGTACCGAATCTCGTGTGCGATCTCCAGTTGGGTCCAGAGTTGGGCCAGGGCCCCTTTGGCGTTCGTGAGGAATCGGACGGTGTCCCGGTCGGACTGTCGTTCATCCCCTTCGGCGATGTGGCACGGAACGCTGATCGCGGACCGGAGGACCAGGTCCCGGAGGGTCGGGTCACGGGATAAGGCCCCTTTCTGCGTCATGTGGAATATCTCCAGGGCCAGGGCCTTGCCCTCTCTCCAGACGTAGAGGTCCCGAAATCCGGCCATGTTCACGATGACCTTGTCTCCTTGGTTGTGTCGCGCTTCTTCCATGGGGTCATGTCTCCGAAGTGACGGCGGATGAACGAGGCCTTACAGGCCCGCGTTGCGGCAGAGGATCCTCGTGGAGAGGTCGCGCGTATGCCCGCCCCGGCCCGAGTCCATGACCACGTCCACGGAACGGATGGAGCTCGCGTTGGAGGTGGCGACGCCGGCCGAGGTGAAAAAGAAGAAGGAGACCCCGCTGATGTGGGAGGCAATGGGTTGGAAGCCGTTCCCGGCGCCCGTGTCCCGAGTCAGCGTGTTATCCGCTGCATTGAACTGGTATGCGATGTATTCGCTGGCCCCGGTTAGAACGCCGTCCTCGTCCTTGTCCAGGGTGAAACGCACGTTGTCCTGGCTCACGGAGACGATGTTGGTGAATCCGAAGTCCTCCGTGCTTTTGGGGTCATATCCGGCCATGCGGAGGTCCTTTTCCACGAAGTACATGGCCGATCGCAGGTTCTGCTGGGCCACGGTCACGTCCTCGGTGGTCTGGTAGGCCCGCTGCTGGGTGAAGTAGGCCGAGTAGAGGCTGGCCATGACAATGCCGGCCAGGACCATGGCCACCAGGAGTTCGGTCAAGGTGAATCCCTGCTCTTGGGGCCGGGGCCGGCGTGCTCTTGCTCCGATCAATTCCACGTTGCACCTCCATCGCGGCTCACTTCCATCCGGACATTTCCTGCGATGGAAAGGATGACCCTATAGTGGCGGTTTTTGGTGTTTTTAAGTTCCGTGTTGCCGATGCGGGAATTCCAGGGAAGTCCTCGTGAGGTGAAGCCGCATGCAGGACTGCCGGAGAAACTGGCACTGAGGATGTCGATGTTATCGGGCGTAGATACCCGGCTTACCAGGGGTTCGGTTCCGTTGCGAATTCCGTCTTGGGCTGTACCGCCGCCCGACCCGTTATCGACAAAGACCTCGCATGAATCACCGGCGACGTTGAAACGGAGGACCACGATATCGTTGCGTCGAATGGCCTCCATCTTGGCCTTCTGGAAATGGGAGTAGATGTCCATGGTTGCGCTTTTCAGCCGATAATTGGGCAACCAGACGGAGAAGATGGGAATGGCGATCCCGGCCAGAGTCGCCAGGACCGCGAATGTGACCAGGAGTTCGACCATGGTGAAACCGGCTTGCTGTCGCGTCATGCTCTCTCCTTTGGCTGTGGAAGAGGCGCTGGGGAAGGGTGAAATCGACATGCCTTCGGACATGGAGCGAGCAAGACTCGTGCCGGGCGGTGAAAAGGATGTATCTTTCTGAAATAAAAGAGAAAAGCATAGATCCGGAGGCGTGGGTGGGTGTAAAGAAATCGACCAACTGTAAGGTTTGTTTACAGTTGGTCGGTTGGCCGGAGCGGAAAGAGGAGGAATCCGATGTCGATACCGATAGCGATTTCAATAGCGATAAGAAGACACGCCGACCCGTCCGTACAAGGCACGGCGGACCCCCGCTCTGACGTCACGATTGACCGGGGTGCAGCCGGGCCTTCACCGGGCCGAACCCGTGTGATATGGTTTCGCGTATTCTTTCTCCGCGGTCCCTGCGGCTCTGCGCGAGAACAACGGGTTGATAAACAAGAGGGGTACCCCGAACCATGACCATCAAAAAAGGACATGAGATCGAGCTGGATATCGACCGGACGGCCCACCACGGTGCGGGCGTGGCCCGGAAGGACGGATTCGTGGTCTTCGTGCGGGGCGGCGTCCCCGGAGACCGGGTCCGGGCCCGGGTCTACCGCAAGAAGCGGGACTATGCCGAGGCCGCGGTCATGGAGGTCCTCACGGCCTCTCCCGCCCGTACAAGGCCCCCTTGCCCCTATGCGGGGGTCTGCGGAGGCTGCCAGTGGCAGCACATCCTCTACCCGAATCAGCTCGAGTACAAGCGGTCCCACATTCAAGACGCCCTGGAGCGGATCGGGGGCCTTAGCGGGGTGCCCGTACGCGAGACCCTCCCGTCGGAACTCGTCTTCGGTTACCGCAACAAGATGGAGTTCTCTTTCTCGGACCGGCGGTGGCTCCTTCCGGAGGAACTGGGCCGGGACGACGCGGCGCCGGGGTTCGCCCTGGGCCTTCACGTGCCCGGCGCCTTCAACAAGATCATCGACGTGGAGGCCTGCCTCCTGCAGCACTCCCTGGGGAACGACATCCTGTCCGTGGTCCGCGAAACCGCGCGCGAAAGCGGCCTCCCCGTGTACGGGGTCAAGAGCCACACCGGGTTCTGGCGGTACGTGACCCTTCGCCGCTCCGTGGCCCGGGACGAGTGGATGGTCAATCTGGTGACCGCGGAGGAGGGAATCGAGGCCCTGAAACCGCTTGCGCAGGACCTGAAGGCCCGGTTTCCCCATATCCGGACCGTGGTCAACAACGTGAACACGCGAAAGGCGGCCATTGCCGTGGGAGAGCGGGAGCGGGTCCTTCTGGGGGATGGGTTCATCGAGGACCGGCTCGGGCCGTACACCTTTCGCATCTCGGCCAACTCCTTTTTTCAGACCAACACGCCGGGGGCAGAGACCCTGTATGGCGTGGTGGCGGACTACACCGGGCTCACCGGCCGGGAGACGGTTCTGGACCTCTACTGCGGCACCGGGACCATCGCGCTGCACCTCTCGGGCCGGGCTGGGCGGGTCATCGGCCTGGAGCTGGCCGAGAGCGCCGTGGCGGACGCCGAGCGGAACTGCGCAGAGAACGGGGTCCTGAACTGCCGGTTCATTCACGGGGATGTCCGCAAGACCCTGGCCGGACTCCATGAGACGGCGGACGTGCTGGTCGTGGATCCGCCCCGGGCGGGCATGCACCCGGATGTCCTGGCCGAGGTCCTGGCCCGCGGATGCAGGCGGGTGGTCTACGTCTCCTGCAACCCGGCCACCCTGGCCCGGGACCTGGCCGAAATGAGCGGGATGTACCGGGTCCTGGAGGTCCAGCCGGTGGACCTGTTTCCGCACACCTTTCACATCGAGGCGGTGGTGAGGCTGGAGAAAAAGGAAGGATAGACAGGCCGTTGAAAAACGCCCATCTGCTGCGTTTTGCTCATCCCTCGTCACTGCGGCGTACGTGCTTGTACGCCTCATTCCTCGGGATTTCGCAAGCCTTGCATCCGGGCATTTTTCCTCAGCCTGTGGACATCGGATGTTTCAACACGCGGATAGAGGTTCGGGGACCGAAGGGTACCCGGGACGTGAAAAACGGCTTGACAACTCGGTGGCATTCCATATAATTCATAGTTTTTCCTCTTCTATAATGACCGACTCCACGGGCGATCCTTGGAAGGATCGCCGGGATCCTTGCCCGAAAGACCATGGATATGGCGGGCCGGGATGCAAAAGGGGGTGATCTTTTTTGGTTGTGATTGAGTGGATTCCGAATCCGCCGGGTACGCCTCAGCGACGGCTGTCCCGACGGAATCGCTCACCGTGGAGGCAGGGCGTTTCCCGCGTCCTCCCCAGGGCCGGCAGTCATCGTGTCGGTGAGTCCGCCCATATCGTTTACGCGGCCTGACACGACCCGGTCCCGTATGGGAGCAGCGGGAAGGCATCTTCGCGGTCCATGGAGGATGCTTTTTTTGTCCACGGGACCCCGGCTCGGATCAACCGCCGGTGCGGGTCCACGATCATACCAGGCAACCCAATCGAGGGATCACCCTATGAAAGTCGTCGTTCAAAACAACCAGATCGAAAAGGCGATCAAGGACCTCAAGAAGAAGCTGACCAAGGAAGGCTTCTTCTCCGAGATCAAGGAACGAAGGTTCTACGACAAGCCGAGCGTCGCCAAGAAGAAAAAGCAGGCCAAGGCCGCCAAGAGACGAAGGAAGAGGCTGAAGAAGTTCGGTTCCTTCCGCGTCCACACTTCGCGGCAGTAACACGCTGCACTCAGTTCCGGCGCAGCGGGGCCGACCGCCCCGCTGCGCCCTCTCCCATCCTTTCTCCGCCGGGCAGCCTGCCCGTTCCTCCACCGCCAGTCGCCCCGAGAGTCCGGCCTTCCCTGTCCACGGGACATGGAGCATCGGGCCATCGTTGTTTTGGAATGCGCCCAACCCGCTTGATTTGCGTGGGTTTTGAGAGCCCGGAGCGCCTGTTTTCCCTTGACAAAACCAGGACCAGAAGGTAAATACGCAGGACATTATTCGGCCTTTGAGTAACGTTCGTTCCATTCATCAGGAAGAGGGTTTGATTCTATGGAAAAGCAAGCGAATGCCTCGCATAAGGGGTCCCAGGGCGGCACGAGCGAATGGGGTGAGTTGCTCAACACCACCTTTGTTCCGCCGTTTTCGTTGAAAGGCTGGCTCTTTATCCTCGCAGGTCTCGTTCCGGCCCTCATCGTGGGCTGGGTGCTCTTTCCCATGGCCTTGTACTCCAGCCCGCCGCAGCCCTTCAACTTCAGCCACGTGATCCACACCAACCCGGACATCGGAATCGAAGGGGAAACGGAAGAGGAAGTCTGCCTCTACTGCCACGCTTTCCGGGAAGACGGGACGTTCGCGGGCATACCCAAGCTGGAGACCTGTACCATGTGCCACGACGACCCGGACTCGCCCATGGGCGACACCGAGGACGAAAAGACCTTCCTGAAGGAATATGTGGCCGAGGACAAGGAGGTCCCCTGGCTGGTCTATTCCAGGCAGCCCGATTGCGTCTACTTCTCCCACATCGCTCACGTCACCAATGGCGAGATCGCCTGCGGGCACTGTCACGGGGATCACGGAAAACGCGACACCATGCCGGTCTACAAGGAGAACCGGCTGACCGGCTACAGCATCGACATCTGGGGCCGGAACATCGCGGGTTATTCCGACGGCATCCATCCCGTTACGACCGACCTGAAAGAGGCGGACAAGGATTATGTCAGGACCATCCAGACGGAAGACGGTGAGAAGGAGGTTGTGATCAAGATGACCCGAATGAAAATGGACGACTGCGCCGAGTGTCACACCGTTCATCGCCAGGAGCAGAACAACGCCTGTTTCGTCTGCCACAAGTAGTGCCCAATCATCCGGTTTTTTGGGCGCACGAGAGTTTCCCGTTCAGAAATGAGGACCATTTCCGGATGGAAGCCACGTAAGGGGAAGAGAGCTATGGAGATCACCAGAAGGAATTTCATCCAGTTGCTCGCCGGCGGCACCGCCGGTATCCACATGACCCCGCTCCCATGGAAAATGATGGACGACATCGCCATCTGGACCCAGACCTGGCCCTGGGTTCCGGTGCCGCCCGAGGGACGGTTCGACCATGTGCAGAGCGTCTGCGGGCTCTGTCCCGGGGGGTGCGGCATTCGGGTGCGTACGGTGGACCAGCGGGCCGTCAAGATCGAGGGACGGACCGACTACCCGGTGAACCCCGGGGGGATCTGTCCCTTGGGGGCCGGCGGGCTCCAGTTGCTCTACGACGAGACCATCCGGTTCACCTCCCCCATGAAACGCGTGGGACCCCGCGGAGAGGGGCAGTTCATGCCCATCTCCTGGAACGAGGCCCTGGAGATTCTGGCCGGCCGGATTCGCGATCTGCGGGACAAGGGCCAACCCCAGGCCTTGGCCGCGGTGGACGGAAACCGGCGCAACAGCACATCGGCCCTCCTGATGCAGAGACTTCTTCGGGCCGTGGGAAGCCCCAACTACATTCGTATGCCTTCCATCGAGGACACCTATGCCCAGGCCAACCTGCTCATGCAGGGAACCGAAGGCCCCATGGCCTATGACCTGGAAAACGCCGACTTCATCCTGAGCTTCGGCGCCGGGCTCATCGAGGGCTGGGGCGCTCCTGGCCGCGTGATCGACGCATGGGGCCGGTGGCACGATGACCCCAAGGTCAAGGCCCCGAAGATCGTTCAGGTGGAGTCCCGCGCCTCCAATACGGCATCCAAGGCGGATACCTGGGTGGCGGCCAGGCCGGGGACGGAAGCGGCCCTTGCCCTGGGAATGGCCAATGTCATGATTCGGGAAAACCTCGTGGACGACTCCTTCCTCTTCAACTACACCCACGGCTATGAGGACTGGACCGACGACGCGGGAGATCGGCGCATGGGCTTCAAGTCCATGGTCCTGGAGCGGTACTCGCCGGATGCGACGGCCCGCATCACGGGGGTGAAGGCCGATCAGATCATGGCCGTTGCCCGGGAGTTCGGCAAGGCCCGGTCTCCCATCGCCGTCTATGGAAAGGGCAAGGGCGGCCTGAACGGGAGCCTGCTCGAGTGCATGGCGGTTCAGAGTCTCAACGCGCTCAAGGGCGTTATCAACAAACCGGGCGGTGCCATTGTCTATGACGGCTTCCCCTTCGCCGAGTGGGACGAGGTGGAGCCGGACGCCACGGCCAGGGAAGGCCTTGCCCGGGACCGACTGGACGGCGCCGGAAGTCCCGGATACCCCCTGGCCGATTCGCTGATCGAGAATTTGCCCGCGGCCATCCGGGAGGATGCGGGTGCCGCGCCCGTGGACACGATTCTGGTGATGGCGGCCAACCCCGTTTTCACCCTTCCCGACGGAGGGGCGTTCAAACGGGCACTGGAAAAGGTCCCCTTCATTGTCAGCTTTTCCCCGTTCCAGGACGAGACCTCGGCCATGGCCGACCTGGTCCTGCCGGACCACACGGCCCTGGAGAAACAGGAAGACCTGATCTGGCCCACGGGACTGCAGTATCCCCTTCTCGGGGTGTCCCAACCCGTGGTGCGGACCGTGTACAACACCCGTCATGCCGGGGATACAATCATCGGCCTGGCCGGAAAGATCGGGAAGCCTGTGGCCGAGGCCTTTCCCTGGAAAGGTTTCGAGGCGGCCCTCAAGGAGCGGTTGCAGGGTCTGGCCGAGGCCCCCGGACTCACACGCTACAAATCGAATGACCCCGCCTGGAAGGCCTTTGCCAAGGGGGGCGGAGTGTCGGCGGACTACAAGGACCTTGACACCCTCTGGAAAAAATTGAAGTCCGGGGGGTTCTGGTACCACCCTTCCCATACGTTCTACTCCTGGCTCACCTGTTTTCACACTCCGAGTGGAAAGTTCGAGTTCGCCTGTTCGCGGCTGGAGCAGGCGGTGCTCGATGCCGCACAGGGGGGGGATCCCAAGGAAATCCTCATGCAGATGGAAATCAACGCCCCGGAAGACGAGGCCTATCTGCCCCACTACGAGCAAGCCCTTTCCGAAGGGACCGGGGACGGGGATCTCGTGATGGTACCGTACGAACTCTTCAACCTCTCTTCGGACCGGTTGCCCAATCCTCCCTTCCTGACCAAGACCCTGTTCGACCACCAGTTGCGCAAGGATGAGTCCTTCGGGGAACTGAACCCCCAGACCGCGGCATCCCTGGGCCTGCGTGAGGGGGATCGTATGGTGGTCCGTTCCGAGGCGGGAGAGGTGCGAGTCCGAGCCCATCTCTTCGAAGGGGCCATGCCCGGATTCGTCTACCTCCCCTTGGGCTTCGGTCACACGGCAGGAGGGGTGTACCAGAAAGGAAAGGGAGTGAATCCCACGGACATCGTCTCGGGCGGGCGTGACCCCTTGAGTGGGCAGAAGGTGTGGTGGGCCACTCGCGTGCGGGTGACGAAGGCGTGAAGAAAACTGAATCCTGAGACCTGAAACGCGGATCCCGAAACCTGAAACCTTGGGGTGAGGAATGAGCGCCAAACAAGGACACGAACACGGTAAATACAAGTACGGCATGGTGATCAACCTGGACCGGTGCACCGGATGCGGCACATGCACAGTGGCATGTGCCGCCGAGAACAATCTCTCCGTGATCAAGGACGAGTCGGACAAGGAGAGGACGATTTCCTGGATGCAGATGTACAAGGTGACCAACGGGAAGCCGTTTCCGGACACGGAGGTCTGTTATTTCCCCAGGCCGTGCATGCATTGCCACAACCACACGCCCTGTGTCTCCGTGTGTCCTCCTACGGCGACAAAGATCGACTACAACAACGGCATCGTGAGCCAGATCTATACCCGGTGCATCGGATGCCGGTACTGCCAGGCCGCCTGCCCTTACCATGCGCGATACTTCAACTGGTGGGACGGCCACTTCCCCAAGGGAACGGAACGCTACCTCTCTCCCGAGGTCTCCGTCCGAATGCGCGGGGTGGTGGAAAAGTGCTCTTTTTGCCACCATCGTCTCATGCGGGCCAAGACCCAGGCCTATGCCGAAGGTCGCCGCGAACTCGAGGACGGCGAGTACATCACCGCCTGTACCGAGGCCTGCCCGGCCGAGGCCATCGCGTTCGGCGATCTGAACGATCCGGAATCCAAGGTCTCCCAGCTCATCAAGAGCCCTTACGCCTTCAGGCTCCTGGAGAGGCTCGGTACGGAGCCCAAGGTCTACTATCTCTCGAGCAAGGACTGGGTGCGGCGATTGGCCGACAACTACCATCCCAACGAGTTTAAACCCTTATAGATCGTGTTGCGGTCGGATCAGGAGGATTGATCAATGGATTCGGCACTGTTCCCGGAAGGTGTGAAGCGCTGTTCCCCCAAGGTCTTTCTGCTGTGGAGCCTGCCTTGGCTGGCGCTGCTGGCGTGGGGAGGCCTGTCCGCCTTTCTCTGCCTGTGGAAGGGGCTGAACCAGACGAACATGAGCAATATCTTCGCCTTTGCGCTCTGGATCGTCTTCGACCTGGCCGTCATCGCCCTGGGAGCCGGGGCCTTCTTCACGGGCTTCCTGACCTACGTGATCGGGAGGAAGGAACTCAAGTCGATCATCAACGCCGCCGTGATCATCGGGTTCATCTGTTACTCCGGCGCGGTGGCCATGCTGGGGATCGACATCGGGCAGCCCATCCGCGGGTGGTTCATCTTCTGGCACGCGAATGTCCATTCCATGCTGACCGAGGTCTCCTTCTGCATTACGTGCTACCTGATGGTACTCGCCATCGAGTACATTCCCATTGTTCTCGAGAACCGTCAGCTCGACAAGGTTCGGGAGTTTCACCTGTTCGGGCACAACCTGCACCACGTCATGGGGGTCTTCGCCGCCACGGGGACGTTTCTCTCCTTCTTCCACCAGGGCTCGCTGGGCGGGATGTTCGGCGTGATGTACGCCCGTCCCTTTGCCGCCCGCTGGGATTTTTACGTCTGGCCCACCACGTTTTTCCTGTTCGTTTTCTCGGCCATCGCGGCCGGTCCCTGTTTTACGATCCTCTGCACCAAGCTGACCGAGGCCCTCAGCCGAAAAAAGCTGGTTCCGGACGATGCCATCCAGTTCCTGGCCAAGCTGTCGGCGTGGCTGCTCTCGGGCTACCTCGTGCTCAAGATCATCGACACCCTGGTCTGGGCCGGGACGATCGTGCCCGATTCCGGACTGGGGTTCATGGATTTTTACAAGGAAGGACCCTACGGCGTATGGATGGTGGTGGCGGAGATCGGCATCTTCGGAATCATCCCTGCCGTCATCCTCATGATCCCCCGGGCCCGGCAGAACCAGGGGTGGCTCATCACCGCCTGCCTCATGAACTGCACGGGCATCGTGCTCAACCGGTTCGTCTTCATTATCCTCTCCCTGGCCATTCCGGTCATGCCCTTTGACCGCTTCTGGAGCTATCTGCCCACCTGGCAGGAGTGGGGCATCGCCCTGGCCATGATGGGATACGGGTTCCTGCTCTTCTCGGCCTCCTACCGGTATCTCCCGGTGTTTCCCAGGGAGAAGGAACTGAACCCGGCGCTGTACGGGTAGGGCGAATGCGGTGAATGTGAGGGGTGATGGTGAAGGGGAAAGGGGACCGCTTCAGAGTCGAAGGCTGAAACAGAGGGGAAGAAGGTAGGGTTCAAAAACGATTATTTCCGGATGGGATGGAAACAACCCGGGAGAATACGTCATGACACCGTTTTCGTTTGAATGGCACTGGAACGCGGACTACCTTATCTTCATGGGGCTGTTGTACCTGGCCCTGGCCATCATCGGGTCCGGCCTGATATACACGTTTTTAAAGACCTGGATGGACGTGGAGGAGGGCGGGGACCACGGAGACCACGAGGACATCCCCGGCCGCAAGGACTACGCGACGTACTAACAACCCGATGGTCCCTACTTGGCTACCACCGTATCCGACAGCCAATGCTCGTCGTCACGCCGGGGATAGTCCAGATTGTAGTGGAGGCCCCGGCTTTCCTTCCGTTGAAGCGCGCAGGTAATGATCAGTTCCGCGATCATAGCCAGGTTTCGCAGCTCCAGCAGGTCCTTGGTTACGGTAAAATCCCAATAGTAGTCCTTGATCTCCTGTTGAATATTCAGGATGCGGTTTCGGGCCCGGGCCAGTCGTTTGCTCGTCCTCACGATGCCCACATAGTTCCACATGAAGCGTCGGATCTCCTCCCAGTTCTGAGTGACCACCACCATCTCCTCGCTGTCCGTGGCCGTGCCGGAGTCCCACAGAGGGGCCTTGGGAAACGGCCTCCGGTTTTCCTGGATGACCCTGAGTGCCCCATCCGCAGCCCGCCTGGCAAATACCAGGGCCTCTAAAAGGGAGTTGCTGGCCAGTCGATTGGCCCCGTGGAGCCCGGTGCAGGCCACCTCGCCTATGGCGTAGAGGTTGTCGATGGTGGTCTGGCCGTGAATGTCGGTCAGGAGACCTCCGCACATGTAGTGGGCAGCGGGGACCACCGGGATGGGCTCCCTGGTGATGTCGATACCGTAGGTCAGGCAGGTGGCATGAATGTGGGGAAAGCGGTCCCGGACAAAGTCCGCCGGCCTGTGGCTGATGTCCAGGTAGACGCACTCGTCTCCGCTCTTCTTGAGTTCCAGGTCGATGGATCGGGCCACGACATCCCGAAAGGCCAGGTCTTTGAGCGGATGGTATTTTTCCATGAAACGGCGGCCTTTTCGATCCAGGAGAATCCCCCCTTCACCACGAACGGCCTCGGAGATCAGGAAATTCTTGGCCTGGGGGTGGTAGAGACAGGTGGGGTGGAACTGGACGAACTCCATGTTCGCCACCTTGACGCCCGCACGGTATCCCATGGCTACGCCGTCTCCGGACGCGATGTCCGGATTGCTCGTGAAGAGATACACCTTACCGGCGCCCCCGCTGGCCAGGACGGTGACCCGTGACAGAAAGGTGGTGACCCGGCCTTCCAGCACGTCGAGCACGTAGGCCCCCCAACAGGTCTCTCGGGTCTCGGAGGCCACAATGCCGCGCCGGACCAGCTTGGATTTCGTCAAGAGGTCGATGGCCATGTGGTTTTCAAGGAGCGTGATGTTGGGGTTTTCCTCGATGCGATCCAGGAGCACTCGTTCCACTTCGTGACCGGTGCGGTCCTTGGTGTGGACGATCCTCCTCTTGGAGTGGCCGCCTTCCTTGCCCAGGTCCAGGGAATCCTCGTGTTTTGCCTGGTGGGAAAAATGGACGCCGAGCGACATGAGATCCCGAATCCGTGACGGGCCTTCCTCCACCACCAGGCGAACCACGTCCTCATGACAGAGGCCGTCGCCCGACTCCAGTGTGTCTCGAATGTGGAAATCGAAGCTGTCCTCCAGGTCAAAGACCGAGGCGATGCCCCCCTGGGCATAGTTGGTGGACGTCTCGGCCTTTTCCTTTTTGGTGACAATGACCACCTTACCGCTGCGGGCGGCCTCCAGCGCGAAGATGAGCCCGGCGATGCCGCTTCCGATCACCAGATAATCCGTCTGGACCTCCATGATCGCTCCTTGTGCCGCAATCCATTGACACCATGTCCGTTCTTCAGTACCCTGTTTCCCCACGTGAGGGAAAATCCATCCACTTGCCGAAATCTACTGCCATGCCGCTGATGAAGACAAGAGAAAAAACCCTGGCCGTGATTTTCGACTGTGACGGGGTCCTGTTCGACTCCAGGCAGGCCAATATCCATTTCTACAATCACCTCCTGGAACACTTCGGGCACCCGTGCATGGAGGAGGAAGACATTGCCTACGTTCACATGCACACGGCGGACGAGTCCATTCGCCGGATCTTTCGCCGCAGCCCGCACCTGGAGGCGGCTCTGGCCTATCGTTGGGAGGTGAACTACGCCCCGTTCATCCGGGACATGGTCATGGAGCCGGGACTCAAGGAGGTCCTGGCGTGCCTGGGCGTGGAGACGGGGCTGGCCGTGGCCACCAACCGCAGCAACACCATCGGCGCAGTGCTGGAGCACCATGGGCTGGAGGGGTTCTTCGATGTGGTGATTTCATCCCTGGACGTGAGGAGACCCAAACCCCACCCGGAAGGCCTGCTGAAAATCCTGGACCACTTCGACATTCGAGCCGCGCAGGCCCTGTACGTGGGGGATTCGCCGGTGGATGCGGACACGGCCCTGGCCGCCGGGGTCCCGTTCGTGGCGTACAAGGATAAGGGACTTCGCGCCGAGTACCATGCGCAGGATCTTTGGGAAGTGGTATGGATTGCCTTCAAGGTCGGGGTCAGATCTTAAATATTCATTATTCAGAACACGAGGATTGCTTTCGTAAGGGTGCCTGGAGTATCCGGTGCTGCCTTACCCTCATGAAGTCCTTAGAAACTGAATAATGAATTTTTAAGATCTGACCCCCGGGTGGCGGAGTTATTGAAGTGGTTGCAGGAGGTCGTCTGCGGCCCTTCGAATGGCCGGGTCCGCCAGATCGTAGGGCTCGGTGGCGCCGTGGGTGGTGACGGAGTGGATCCCGGCGGAGCGTACCTCGGTGGCGTTTACAAAGACCACCTCGCCGGTCCGGGCATCCTGCACAAAGATGTCCAGCCGCACCAGGGGCATGACCTTTACGTTGTCCCGCGTAAAGAGGGGGTTGTCTTCGGAGCTGACGGTTTCCCGCGGTGGTCCCGCGAGAAACCCTTCGAAGAACTCATACGATGCCAGTTCCGCCACCCCCATGAACGGGGTTTTGCCTTCCATCGGCTCGAAGTGAAAGGCGAGAGCCGTCTCGGGTCGGGGATACGGGCCCCATTTTATGCCGGACTGGTACACGGTGATCCGGCCTCGAATCACGTAGTCTGCGGAGAAAACCGCCCCGATGCCCTGAACGGCGGGGATCGCCAGGGGCGTGCTGTCCACCTCTTCACCCAGAGATCCGATCACGTTCTGATGGATAGCCCGGCCGATCCGCTCTTTCATGGCATCGGACCATCCCCCGAAGTTGAGTTCGTGGAGAAGGAGGGCTGTCCGCGGGGACTCCTGTCTCAGGATGGCGGCCGCATCGAGGATCATCCCCTGCTTTATGAGGAGCCGGACCACATCTCGTCCCGTCGTGACGCTCGCCAGCCCTGCCGCCTGTAGTTCGCTCAGAAGGGCATCCTGAAGGAGCGCGTGAATCTCCACGTGCCTGGCGGGGGAGTCGTATGAGGAGTAGTCGGCAAAGGGGAGCAGCACCGCGGTCCGCGGGGCGGCCTCGAGTTGCGAGCGAAACTCGTTCACCGTCGTCCCTGCGGTAATGCCCGAGGCGCGGGGGCTCACTGTCTCGAAATAGCCGGGCCTGATCAGGGTGCGGAGTTGCGTGCAGCCTGCCAGGGCCGCGACGAGAAGCGGGGCGATGATGAACACGAGCCGTTTTCTCAACGTTCCTCTCTCCATGCCCTCGAACCAGAGGGGCGTAACGCGTGCGGAACCCGGTTTACTCCGCCGCCGTGATGATTTGGGGCGTGATGAAGATGACCAGTTCACGGCTCACCACGGACTTGACTTCATGCTTGAAGAGCCAGCCCAGCCCCGGGATGTCCCCCAGGAACGGGACGCTGTTCGTGGTGTCGCCCTCGGTCTTGTCGATGTGACCTCCGATGACCAGGGTCTCGCCGTCCTTGATGCGGGCCATGGTGGACATCTCCCGCAGTCTCACCCGGGGCAGGCCCACCTCGGCGCCTGCAAAGGCCCGGTACTCGATGTCCTCGCCCGTGGGAGCCCGCTGAAGTTCCGATGTGACCGGGACGATATAGAGCACCACTTCGTTGTCGTCCACGATATTGGCCATGACCGCCAGCCCCAGCCCGGAGAGAACGGACCCGGTCTCCACCGTATAGGTGACGTTGCCGTTCTCGTCCGTGGTGGAGGTCACCTTGTCGATGTAGGTGACGTCTTCACCCACGGTGATGGAAGCCCCGTGGCCGTTCATGATGGTGATCTTGGGGTTGGAGAGGACGTTGGTGGTGCCGTACTCCTTGAGGGCCTCGATGGCGATGCTGAAGGCCTGCTCGTTCAAACGAATGTAGTTGAGAAACTTATGGGTGGGGTAGACGGTCTGGGCCAGAGCAATGCCGGCGTCCGTGATGTAGGTCTCGCCGAATGTGGCCACGCCGCCCATGCTCTCGCTGTTGGTGCGGTTCGTGACGGTCAGGATTTGAGACCAGTTGACTCCCATCTGGGACTGGTCGTTCAGGCGGACCTCCATGATCCGGGCTTCGATGACCACCTGCCGGTAGATCTGCTCTTTGAGACCATCCAGGTATTGAGCAATTTTTTCGTGGGTCTTTCGAGGTGCGGTCACGGTGATCACGCCGATATGGTCGTCAATGATGAAGTGACCCTTATCGTCGGCACTCGAGCTCTCGACGATCTGGCTCAGGTTCTCTTCCAGCACTTCCCAGATGTCCAGGGGTTTGCGGATGTCCGCGCTGATGGCGGTCTTTCCCGTGATGCGACCCTCCACCGCGCCGCCGCCGATGAGGCTTCCGCCCACAGAGGTCTGAAAGTTCTCCTTGAGCGTGGGCATGACCACCTGGTAGCGCTGGGTCTCCTTGTACAGGATGACCAGTGTCTCACCGTTCAGCTCGAAGAAGTAGTCCTTTTGGCGCAGGAGGTTCTGCAGCGCATCCCAGAAGTTGTCCTCGGGCCGGATGTGGACGTTCACGTTGGTGTCCGGGTCCACGTCATCGGCCCAGCTCACGGAAAAGCCCTGCAGTTCCGCCATCCGCTTGACCACGTCGATCAGCTTGACAGGCGCCCCCTTGCTCATGATCTCGGCACCCACGGGGGCGTAGGCATACCCCTCCCGGACTTCCATATCCAGGGGTTTTGTCCTGAATCCCTTCCTGTCCACGGCCCAGCCCCGATCGACCTCGGCGGGTTCCTGGACGGGCGGAGCCACGACCTGGACCCTGGCGGGAGGCGCCGGAGCCGTCTCCGCCGCCTTCTTCTGGCTGGGTCCGGTGCATCCAACGAGGAAGAGAACCACGAGCACAAGTATTGGAATTCGGATACCGTTCTTCACCCTGACCTCCTTAATTGCAAAGGGTGTTCACCTTCTGTTGAATCATGGTTTCAGTGGCCTCGTCCATGGGGAACCCGGAAAAGCTGATGCTCTGATACCGCTTGCAGGCCTCGGAATCCCGGTTCTTGGCCTCGTATACTTTGGCGATGGCAATGCTCACATCCAGGGACGGCCCGAAGGTCTCCTCGTGTTTCTGGTAGATGCGCAACGCGTCGGTGAGTTTTCCGGCTTGATCGAGAAAGAGCCCGTAGTTGAAGAACGCCTCCGAGAGCTTGGGCTTGCCGTTGACGGCCGCCTCGAAGAAGAGTTCGGCCTCGTCCTGCTTGTTCATCTGGGCCGCGGAGAGGGCTGCGTAGAGAGCGGCTTCCGCGTCCTGCATGTTGAGCTTCAGCCCTTCCTTGGCAAAGAAGTAGCTTCGCGCGTATTGCTCCATCTGGTAGTGGAGGTAGGCCATCTTTTTGATCAGGTCGATGTTGCCCTTCCAGGCCTCAAAGGCCTTTTCGTAATAGAGGAGCGCCTCCTCGGCCTTGCCCGCCTTTTCCAGATTGTGGGCCTGAATAATCAGCTCACGCGCCCTTCGTTCATCTTCCTTCTGTTTTTTGAGGATGCGGGCCGGGTGCAGATCGTCGTCGGAAACGGACTTGACCACCAGCTCCCCCTCGGCCTTCTCTTCCTTGGGCTTGACCACGAGGATGTCGGCCCGTTCGGTCACCTCGAGTTCCTTCATGTCCGAGATGATGTCCATGGCCAGGTCCCATGGGACATCCTTGAGGCTGAGGGTGAGGGTCCCCTTGACGCGGTCGTCCACGATGAAATTCTTACCGAACATCTCTCCGAAGAGCCGGAACACGTTGTGCAGGTCTTCCTGGTAGAAGTCGATGTGGTCGATCTTGGCCCCGGGATACTTGGGGACCTTCTTTCCTTCCGGCTCCTCCGGGGCGGACGCCTTCCCCGTCATTCCCAGCACATCGCGCAGGGCCTTCTCGGGAAACTCGGCCTTGGTGTCCGCGGTTCCCATCGTCCCTGTACGAGGGGCTTCCGTGGACGCGGACGCGGTCTTGTCGGGTCTCCAGCAGCGGACTCGAAAGGCCCCCGCTTCTTCGCCGATGTTAAAGTGGAACGGCTGGTTCCGGTCTGCGGAATCCATGACGATTCGCACCCGATCCGCCCCCTCGCCGAGCCGTATTTTGGACAATACGTTTCCATCCACGTCATGCACCCTGGGCAGGTCTTTGCCCAGTTGGGTCCCCTCGAAGTCGATGACCAGCCTGGCGGGCTTCGGGAGGGTGAATGCACGATAAGAGGAATACCCGCCCCGAATGATGACGTTGGTGTCGCTCTTGACCCGTTCCACAAAGACGTCGGTCAGTTCCGCGGAAAGGGCCGGAAGAACCCACACACCCCATGCCAGAAGCGCGATCAGGGAAACCGGAATCCATCTTCTCCCTTTGGTGGTCATTCTCATCTCCTTGCGTTGAATGATTCTCCGGCCGGCGACGTCCGGATCTAATCAAACGAACCCGGCATTTTCAACTCGACATTTCTGTAACTGATCTTGCGGTCCGAATCCAGATACGGCTCCTTGATCACCACTTTTCGAATCAGCTGCTTGCCCAGATCGGTGGAGGTTTCCTCGTTGATGATCTCTTCCACCACGCCGCCGTTCTGACCGATATAGGTGCCCTTTTTGAGCAGATACCCCTTGCCGCCGTCCGGGCCGCGGACCATGGCCACCGTCTGATCCTCGGACTTGATGATGGCGGTGAGCCGAATGGACGGAAGGGGAATGGTCTGAAGTTCGGTCTTGGGCCTTTTCAGGTCCTGGAGGATGGCGAGCATCCTCTGAAGGTCTTCCGAGACATCGCCTTCCTTGATCTGGCTGAGGCTCTTTTCCTGCGTCACCACAAAGGCCGCGAAAGGATCCATCTTCCCCCGGGGGTCATAGGAATATTCCGGCTCCTTTTCCTCCGCCTTCGGGACGTCGGCCTTGCCCTCGCCTTGACCGGGTTCCCGGTTCGCCTCGGGCGCCGGCGGCGTCGTTTCGGAGGCGGGCGCCGGGGCCGCGAACAACGGTCCGGTCCCCGTCAGAAGGAGGCCGGTGACCATCCAAGCGATGAGCGCGTGTTTCATCCCGTTCACTTTTTCCCCTTCTTTTTCCCCTTTGCGGGCGGTGCCTGCTTGACCTCGGCCTCGGGGGTGAATTGATAAGTGACCGCCTGGCAGCTCGTGACGAGTTCCGTGGAAAGGGCTGTCTTGGGCTTCATGGAGACATCGAGGATGTTGACGATCCGGTCCATGCGGCCCACGCTGTCGAAGAACCGCGCCACGTTGTGATAGCTGCCCTCCACCAGGATGGAGACCGGAATCTCCTTGTAGAACCCCATTCCCCGCTCTTTCTGGGGCGAGAAGAGTTGGAAGTTGAGCCCGGCATTGTTCCCGAGTCTCGTGATGTTCGTGAGAAGGCTGGGAATCTCCTTGGAATCGGGCAGGATCTTCAGGGCCTCGTCGAACTGGGCGGTCACCTGCGCAAATTTCTGCTCGAACTTGTCAATCTCGCGGGCCTTCTTCTTGACGTCGGCCAGCTTTTTAGACAACTCCTGAACGGAGAGTTCCGCCTTCTGAATCTCTTGGGTCTTGGGGATGTACACAAACCAGATAAATGTCCCCGCCAGCAGGACGATGGTCCCGACCAGGATCACGATCCGAATGGGCATCTTGATCTTTCCGACTTTTTCAATAAAGGAAGGTTTCTGATCTTCCATGCCTGGTCGCTTCCCTTTCGTTCGAATGGTCCTGCCCGGGTGATCAAGGCCGGGATTCGGGCCTGGACTCGAGAGGCCGACCCCGGCGCCGACCGATCACTTCTTCTTCGTCGCCGCGGCTGTCGCCGGCTTTTCTGCCTCGCCGGATGTGATCTTGCACGTGAGCGTGAAATCGGAAACGGTCACGTCCTGTACGACCGTGGACCGGCTGCTCTGAAGATCCACGGCGCCGATCACGGGTGATTTTTCCAGATTGACCATGAATTCGGCCACGGTCTCGTTGTCCTTGGCCGACCCTCTCAGGGTCAGGGTCCCCTTGGACTCGGTCATGGCCGACAGCCAGAGTCTGTTCTTGGGCACGGCCTTGGCGAGTTCGTCCAGGAGATGCACCGGACCCTTCTTTCCGGCTTCGAGTTTCTTGATGACGTCCAGCTTCGTCTCAATCAGCTTGATCTTCTTGTCCAGCTCGGTAATCCGGGCGATGGTCTGCTTGTACTTGTTCAGCTCCGCGTTCAGTTCCGACTCCTGGGTCTTGGCCTCTGCGAGCCGGCCGTTGAGCTGCATAAAGGTATAGGCCATGGCCAACAAGAGCAGGATCACGCTCAGGAAATACACCGTGACCTGCCTCTTGATGTTTTCCCGTTTCCTGGCGGCCCGGAAGGGCAGGAGATTGATGCGTATCATTTGTCTCCAATGCTTCTCAAAGCCAGACCAACGGCGACGGCGGCCTGCGGTCCCATGTAACTCAGATACTTGGGATCAAACACCTTCTCGTTGATCTGCAGGTTGGCGAACGGGTTCAGCTCCTCCACAGGCAGCTCGGTTTCCAGTTCCAGGTACTTGATAAACCCCGGAATCCGGATGGAGCCGCCGCTGACGTAGAGTTTCTCGATGCTTTCGTCCGGATAGGTGGAGGCCAGAAAGTCGAGGGCCCGTTTGATTTCCTGGCCCCATCCGGAGATGACGTTTGTGAAGATCTCCTCCAGGGCGGCCCGTTGTTCATTCGTTGCAGCACCGCCCAGCTTGATGTTTTCCGCTTCTTCAAAGGAGACGTGCAACTTGTTCATGATCGCCTCGGTGATCTGGGCGCCGCCATAGGAGGAGTCCCTGGTGAAGATGGACACCCCGTCCTTGACGGCGTTGATTCCCAGTTCCTCGGCCCCCACGTTGACCAGGGCGAAGCAGCCCTTGGTGTCTCCCGTGGCCAACTCGAAGGCGTTCTGGAGCGCAAACGCATCCACATCGAGGATCACCGGATTGAGCCCGGCCAGTTGAATCAGGCTGACGTAGTCCTCCACCATGTCCTTTTTGGCCGCCACGAGCATCACGTCCATGAGGCCGGAGCCCTCTCCTTTTTCCGCCTCCCCCTTTTCCGCATCCTCTGCCGCTTCATCGGGCTCCGCGGCCGGGGGCTGAAGGACTTCGAAGTCCAGGTTGACGTCGCTGATGTCAAAGGGGATGTACTGCTCGGCTTCGTCGTGTATGGAGGTCTCGAGTTCGGCGTCCGCACGGCGGTCGATGCTGATTTTCTTGACGATGACGGAATATCCGGAAATGGAGGTGGCGATGTTCTTGTTTTTGAGTTTCAGGTTTCGGCAGAGATTCTTGATGGCCGAGGCGACGATCTCCATCTCCTTGATGGATCCTTCGACAACGGCGTTGTGCGGAAGACCGATGATGCCGAAGCTCTGAAGGACTCGGGCCTTTTTGGTATCGACGATCTCGACGAGCTTGATGGAATGCGAACCGATATCCAGGCCGACGATTAGGTTTTTCTTGGCGATGGGCATCGTCTCTCTCTTCTTGGGTTTAGTTCCCCGGAAAAATCTTCTGCTTCTCCGAAAGCTCGTATCCAAGCGCCAGAATGATCTTTCGCTTGGTCTCCATGCGGCAGCTCTTTCCCTTTTCCACCCGATCAATGGTCAGGGGCGAAACGCCGGCTTTCCTGGCAAGCTCAGCCTTGCTCATGAGAAGCTTTTCCCTAATCCCTTTCACTAGGTTGCGCCCCAATTCGACCTCCGGCTTTCGAATGACACCACAACTCACTCCCGTTCCATGGCTGGCTATCATATATATATGGTGCATTATGTCAAGTACTTTTTTATAAATTAAGCACATTTTGTTTAATTAATATATATATAGTGCATACTAACAGGGCTCAATACTATATCTTGTAGCTTGTGGGCTCCATCTTGTAGCTTGTGGGCTCCTGTTTTTGCTGAAAACACAAAAAGGTGTTCAGGGGATACGGTGTTGAGGTATGAAAGCGGGAATATCCGTTGACAGGGCCTTGAGGGGCGTATACCACGTGCTATGGAAAAGAGGCGTGAAACAGGGGCGGTTCCAGGTCCCCCTGGGCGCGTCTCAACTGGAGAGGAATCGCTGATGAAACAGATTATCCACGTGGTCGGTGCGCGTCCCAACTTCATGAAGGCCGCACCGGTCCACGCCGCCCTGAAGGCCCGTCCCGAGGCCTCTCAGATCCTGGTCCACACGGGCCAGCATTACGATCCGGTGATGAGCGACATCTTTTTTCGGGAACTGGGACTCCCCGCGCCGGACCTGAATCTGGGCGTCGGATCCGGTTCCCATGCCGTTCAGACCGCCGAGGTCATGGTCCGTTTCGAAGAGGTGGTCCTGGATACCAACCCCGATCTGGTGCTCGTTTACGGGGACGTGAACTCCACCCTGGCCGCAGCCCTGGTCTGCTCCAAACTTGGGGTGGCCGTGGCCCACGTGGAGGCCGGCCTCCGATCCTTCGACCGGACCATGCCCGAGGAGATCAATCGATTGCTGACGGATCAGATCTCGGACATCCTCTTCACCCCATCGGCGGACGGAAACGAGAACCTCTTGCGGGAGGGCGTGGCCGAAGACAAGATTCACCTGGTGGGCAACGTAATGATGGACACCCTCCTCCGGCTCTTTCCCCGGGTCCTGGAGCGGTGGGACCGGGGTCCGGCCGAGCAATGGGGCCGGGAGGACTACGCCCTGGTGACCCTTCACCGACCCTCGAACGTGGACGATTCACAGCGACTCGGAGATCTCATGAGGACCCTGGGGGAGCTGAGCCGGGACGTTCAGGTCGTCTTTCCCGTCCATCCCCGAACGCGGCAACGCCTCGACTCCGTGGAGTCTGGACCGGGCGGCGGGAGGGTTCATCTCATCGAACCGATGGGTTACCTGGACTTCCTGGGTCTGGAGCGGCACGCCCGCGTGGTGATCACGGACTCCGGAGGCGTGCAGGCCGAGACGACTTTCCTGGGGGTCCCCTGCATTACGGTGCGGGCCAACACGGAATGGCCGGTCACCACGGACATCGGGACAAACGTTCTCGCGGGTCTCGAGACGGAGACCCTGAAGCGCGAGGTCCGAAAGGTCCTCGCCGGAGAGGCGCGGCAGGGTGTGGTTCCGGCGCTCTGGGACGGCCACGCCAGCGAGCGCATTGCCGCCCGCATACTACCGTAATTCCTTTGCCGACGGGTTCCCTTGATCGACCTCCACTGCCATATCCTTCCCGCCATTGACGACGGTTCCCGTTCCCTGGAAGAGAGTCTCGCCATGGCCGAAACGGCCATCGGGGACGGAATCGAGATAGTGGTCGCCACGCCGCACATGCTCAATGGTGTCTACCGGAATACGCTGGAGACGGTTCAGGCGGGCGTGTCGTCCCTGAAAACCGCCTTGGCCGACGAGGGTCTGCCGCTGCACCTCCGCGTGGGTGGGGACGTGCATGCCGTGCCCGGAATGGTCAAGGCCGTGGAAGCCGGGGAGGCGGTGACCCTGAATAACGGGCGCAAGTACCTTCTCATGGAACTCCCTTCCCAGTCCATTCCGCCCGGTATCCAGGAAGAGATCTTTCAGCTCCGAATTCACGGTATCACACCCATCATCACCCACCCGGAGCGAAACCCGGTCATTCAACGCGACCTGGAGGTGCTGCGGGCCATAGTGGCCATGGGGGCGCTGGTCCAGGTCACGGCCATGAGCATCGCCGGGGACTTCGGTGAGACGGTTGAGGCGGCGGCCAGGTCCCTTCTGGAGTCCAGGATCGTTCACATCATAGCGAGCGACGCCCACTCTCAAAAGGATCGTCCCCCGATCCTCTCTCGCGGCGTGGAGGCCGCAGGCCGCATCCTGGGAAGCATGGAGGAGGCCGAGCGGATGGTCACGATCATACCGGCCGCCATTCTCGCCGGGGATTCCGTGGAACCTCCGGAACCTCGGCCGGCAAAATCACGCAGCCGGTGGACCCTGGCAAACTCATCCATTTTCCCATGAAACTTCCTGGGTTACCAAAGGGCCTATGCCGGTCTTACCCGCGACTCTCTCAGACTATGCACCTTGACATTGACAGGAAGTGGATTACCAGATAGGTTTTCCCCATATTTTTCCTCGAGAATACCATCAGGAGACTTGGATGAAACCATTCTTCGCCGCGATTCTTGCCGGCCTTTTTCTTTTCGTGCCTGTTTCGGGGGGGATGGCGCTGGCAAATGCCGCGCCCCTTGAATCCACGGGCACACGATGGGCCGTCTGCATCGGCGTCAGCGACTACCGCGACCCGGACCTGGCCGATCTTCGCCACGCGGGGAATGATGCGCGGGAAGTGGCCGGGGCGTTGAAGACCCGTGGTGCCTTCGAGCACGTCCTGCTGCTCACGGATGATCAAGACCCCAAAGATCCTTCCTATCCCTCGAAGAGACACATCCTTGCCTCCCTGGACCGCATCCGGTCCGGGATCGATCCCGGGGACACCGTGGTCTTCTTCTTTTCCGGGCACGGTGTGACCGACCCGGGAGGCCGGAGCTTTCTTCTCCCGGCCGACGCTATGGTCCGGAACGTCCCGGGCTCGGGCATACCCATCGATACCATACAGGATTTTCTGAAAGGGGTTCGGGCCGCACAGCGCATCCTCATTCTGGACGCGGCACGTCCCGTGATCTGGAAGAAGGGCCCGCCCCTTCAGGGGGCCTATCCGGACCGGTACCTGAGGGATGGGGTCACGGCGGTCTTTTACGCCGCGAAAAAAGGCACGTTTTCCCACGATCATGATGACGCCCCCTTCAGCGTGTTCGGCGGGGCCCTGGTGGCGGGGCTTCACGGAGAGGCCGACCGCGAACTGGGGGGGGACAATGACGGCGTGGTGAGTCTCATGGAGCTGGGCGGTTACGTGAACGAGAAGGTGACCGCCTGGTCTCTGGCCTCGGGCGAGCGTCAGGGCCCGTATATCCGGATTTTTGAGGCAGGCGCCGCCACACTGGCGATGACCGGCGCGGCCGAAGGGGCCGATGAACGGGTGCTCGCGGCGGTCCGGCCCGAGGCCCCCCGGTTGCCGGAAGAGGTCCGGGAAGAAGGCCGTACAGAAAGGCCGATGGAGACGCCACGACCTGCAGGCCCGGTGGCCAGGCCCGCCGCTCCGCCGGCCCCGCCCCCGGCAGAACGCGATGTCCGGCCCGGTGAAGCCGGTGAGATCGAGGCCGGGGCCCCGGCTCCTTCCATCGACGAAGTGGGCTCCGAGGAGACCGTGCCGCCGGAAGAAACAGAGACGAAAGAGGCCCCTGCCGTAGCTGTGGCCCCTGCCGTAGCTGCGGCCCCTGCTGTTGAGGAGGCCCGGCCGGTTGAACCGGGCCCGTCAGAGAAGGCCGGGGTCCGAGTGGAGCCGCCCGCCGGTGGACCCCCTCGCCCCGCCGTGCCCGCCCCGGTGATTGCGGGGGATGAAAAAGCGGCCGAGTTCGAGGCGGATGACCGGCGCCGGGAGGAGGGGGTGGTCACCGGCGGGGAGGCCCCGACCCTCCCTGAGGCACCGCCTCTCACTCCGGTCTCCCTCCGGTCTCAACCCATGGATCTTCCCGCGGAGGGTGTGAAGTCGCTGCTTGAGAAGAACGATTTCTATGCCACCTGCTGGACCTATAACGGCGATTTCTGCAACCCCACCGGCGAGTTCGAGAACATCTACCAGGACAACGGCGACGGCACCGTGACCGACCGGCGGACACGCCTCATGTGGCAGCAGGAAGGGTCGCCGGCGCCCATGACCTGGACCGAGGCCGCAGAGTATGTTCAAAAGCTCAACCAGGACCGGTTCGCCGGGCACTCGGACTGGCGGGTCCCCACGGTGGAAGAACTGGCCTCCCTCATGGAACGCTCATGGCTCAACGATGACCTCTTTATCGATCCGGTGTTCGGCAGCGGGCAGAAATACTGCTGGGCCGGTGACACCAGAGGGGTGGAGCGGGCCTGGAAATCCAATTTTCACCTCGGGTTTTTTCTGGATTTTCCCATGAGCGAACTGAGTTCGGTGCGGGCCGTGCGAAGCCTGCGGCCGTAATGGCCGTTTCCGCGTCGCCCAGCTTCACGGAATCGAGCAGAAGATGCAGGAGGCCTATCAGGACCTTCACGATCGGCTGATGCATCCCCGGTAGAGAAAAGCACTCGGCCGATTGGCCAAGGAAGAGAAGACCCACCGGCTCATGATCGAGGAACTGAAGGACCTCATCCGCGGGACGGAAGTGCCTTCTCCGTAAAACCAGGGACGGGGAGAGGCCGCTCTCCCCGTCCCTTTCAGTGGCTCGGGCCGGCTGACCGGCCGGTGAATCACTTCACGGCCGACGGCCGGATGTAGTAGCTGTCTCCCACCGTGGCCCCGATGAACGGCGGGGCCATTTTCACCCCCTTGTACTCCTCGGTGAGCATGGTGCTGTGGTAGACCCGCATCACGTTCATGCCCTTCTCCTTTTCCACCTCCACCGCCGTGGTGATGGGGAGATTGTACTGGACCGGTTCACCCAGAATATTCGTCTTGAAGATCTTCCATGGTCCGGTGATCACAACGGCCGCCACCCTGCCCGACTCTTTTCCCTGTGTGGCCAGGCGGTCTTCCTCCTTCTGGAGAAACTCTCGAATGATTTTGGTCAGCTTGGCTGCGTCCTTGGGTGCATCGGTCGACTGCTTGGGGAAGGTGGCCTTGTCGATCTTGGCCTGGAGGGTCCTGGCGTCCTCGGCGATCCATGCGTCCAAGCCGCCCATGAATTCCTTCACCATGGCGTTGTCCGAATCGAATCGGGCGGCCAGCTCGCCCCATTCCTTGATTCGGGCCTGCTGCTTGAAACGGGCAAAGTCATGAATCCCCTTGGTGGACCGTTCCTTCATATCCGAGGCCCTTCGGACCAGGTCTTCGGCGGTGGCCGTCCGGGAAGCCTTGATGTTCTCGATCCCCTGGGCGAGTTCCACGTAGGCGAAACTGGCCCGGTAGTAGGGGTCTTCATACCCCATGCCGTCGGCCTTCTTGTCGATCTCGTCCTTGGTAGTGCCGTACTTCTCTCCAAAGGCCGCCAGCTTGGACTTGAGGCCTTCCAGCCGGTTCTTTTCAAAATCCTCGATCTCAGTCAGCAGGGCCTGCAGGGGTTCCAGTTCGTTGTAGTACATGACCCCGCCGGAGGCCTTGGAGAAGAGGTCCTTGACCTGTTCATACTCGTCCATCAGGACCTTGACGTCCGACTGGACCTCGCCGGCTGCGGCTGAGGCGGCTGCGGAGGCCTGTGCATGCCCTTCCTTGGCCTGGGCGATCTTGTCCACGGCCTCGTTGATTCCCTGATCGATCTCATCGAAGGTGGGATGGGCGGTGACCCCCTTTTCCGCGGCCTTGGCCCGGGCCTCTTCCAGGTTCTTTCGGGCCGACTCCACGGACCCGTCCATCTGCCCCAGCAACTGATCCTTGTTGAAATCCGGCTGCCCCAGCCGCTCGATATACCCGTCGATGCGGGCCAGGTCCCGTTGGGCCTCCTGGGCCGGACGTCTCGCGTGGTGGGGGAGTTGTTCCGCCTTGGCCGGTTGTGTCGGGGCCTTGGTCTGCACTGCGGCCTTGGCCGGAGCCGCCGATGCAGACGGGGCCGCTGCCTTGGGCGCTACGGCTTCCGGGGCCGTTGCCGGCTTGACCTCAGGCTTGTCCGGCAGGGCCGGGGGAGTGCTTCCCACCGCGGCCGTCAGGGAACCCCCGCCCAGATTTTTTCCGGTGCGCCGTTCCAGGTCCTTGACCAGTTTTTGAAACTTCGTTTCCGCGGACTTGAGGCTGGGGTTGCCGGGGTCCGCCTCTTTGACCTGGAGGAGCTTCTCCTGGATCGACGGGATGGAGGCGATCGCATGATCGATTTTTCCACCGAACATATCCTTTTCCGCCTGCCTGAGCGCCTTGTTCACGTCGTTGAGCAGGGCCTTGGCATCTTGGGCCGGTGCTGCTTGAACCGACACGAATATCAGCATGAACGCCGCCGCCATCACAGACACCACGAGACCCCTTCTGTTTCCGATCAACCGCATGGTCTTCTCCTTTTACGCATGTGAGTGGAATATTCTGCTGTAGGGCAGAACGGTCAGAGAAAAAAAGATGCAATCTCCATGAATCACATAATCACCTATCCACCGCCCCTTCTACAAACAGCCAGGGCCTGGCCCGCCGCAATTCCGAGACTCGGTGGGCCACAAAGCGGCCGGCAAAGTCCGGGTGGGCGAGGTAGCCCATCTTTTCCCTGCGGACGATGTCCACGAGCCCTTGGAATACATCCTGCCGATTCTTCTGATCCACGAAATGCCGCTTCAGGTCCGCCCGATACTCCAGCCGGTCTCCGAACTCCTCGTGCAACACGGCCCGGGCCCGGTCGTCATCCGGGACTGAGGAGAGAAGGTCCGGTGTGAGGGGGATCTCCATGCGGGCCACCAGGTGGACCAGCCACCGGTCCCCCGCCATGGGGCGGCTGGCATCCAGGAGGTCCAGGGTCAGGCCGTTGTCGAGTTCAAAAGATTCCAACGGAACGGGTTCGGTCATGTCAGTCCTCTGCGATCAGGTCCAGGATCTTTCGAGTGGTGTATTCCGCCGTGTCCGCCAATCCATCCAGGGGCATGAACGCCCGGGCGTTGTTGGAAAAGAGGCACGTGACGGATGCGGGGAAGTCCTCGTCCGGGAGATGAACGATATAACAGAGCGCGATCTTGGGTAAGGGCAACAGCAGGAGGGCGACGTCGCCCGGAAGGTCCTCCGGCGGAGCCGTGTCACGGCCCAGGATCCAGCTGATCCTCTGGTGAAGGGACTGAATGGCAAGGGCATGGGGGACGAGAGGACGCTCGCTGTTGGCCGCAAAGGCGCCCTGGTAGGGCATACTCCCGGAGAAATCACGAAAGGCCGTCCATGGCTCCATGTGCATGGGATCCGGAACGGCGTTCGCCGCATAGAGTGACACCATCAGGCCGCGGGGGCCTGTTTCGGTCCGGCCGTCCAGCATGACGGACTCCGGCGTGATCCGGCAGCGCTCCCCAAAGGCGCGAAAGGAGAGAACGTCCCCGTCTCGACGGGCGGGAAGGCGGACTGCCAGGGCCGCAACCCCGTCCGCAAAGGCGGCCCTCAGGTGGTCTCGAGTGATCGCTTGGTAGTTGGACATTCCGTTGAATGGGGACCTGTTCCGGACGTTGATGAGAACGATGGGGCAGGTTACAATGAGTCGGCTGTGAAAATCAAGCCGAACCACGGACACGAATCAGGGGCCCCTGGTTTCAATGCAGGGCCGGTGGGCCGGGCAGGTCCAGGATCTTCGACACGGATACGAAGTCCACGTCATCACGGGCCGGGGACCGGGCAAAGCGGGCGAGGGCCCGGGCCGTCTGCGAATGCGGGTGCCCGATGCCCACGGCCTGACCGTGGGACCGGGCATGGTGAAGGAGTTGGTTCAGCCGGCAGAGAGTCCGGTCTTCGTCGATGCAGTCGTCCAGAAAGACGTTGCGGCAGCCGGCCGGCATGTGGAGACTCTGTGCGGTTTGAAAGGCCTTGGATCGGCCCGAGGTCACGCTGTCCACGAAAAAAAGGCCGTGGTCCCGAATGACGGGCAGGACCTGGGACATCTTTTCGTAAGAGGACGTGAACCGGGAGCCCATGTGGTTGTTGACCCCGGCGGCCCACGGGAGGAGGGCCAGGTTCTCCCGGACCGTGGCGGCGATCCGGTCCGGATCGTCTTTCACGTATACGGCTCCAGGGCCGGGATCGATGGATCGGTTGAACGGCTCCATGGGCTGATGGAGCATGACCTGCAGTCCCTGTTCGCTGATCTCGGCGGCCAATTCCCGGGAGTATGTCAACCGCGGAAGGACGGCATAGGTCATACAAATACCGATTTCCAGGAAGGCGTGGGCCCGGGCACGGCTGAAGCCGATGTCGTCGATGATGAGGGCAATGCGGGGCCGTCCGTTGGTCCGGCCGGGCGGGGTGGCGGCCCGGGCAAGGGACCCGACCGCACCGGGAAACCCGAAAAGCCCCCAGAACATGGCCAGGGCACCTTGTCGAATGAACTGTCTGCGGTCCATGGGGTTCCCGTTTTGAGGCCGGAGGGGCGTGCCTCCGGGGTAAGAAGGAATCGGGAATTCAGATGCCATCGTATACAACCTGTAGAGCTTGATGTCAAGATAAAATACCAGATGTTGTGGTTTTGAAGGGAAAACGGGATTCAGCCAAGAGGCCGATATTCCAGAGGAAAGGAGGAAAGGCATGGGGGAGAGCAGGGAGGGGGGCCTGAAACGGCTGCGACAAGATGCCATGGTCGTATTCATGGCCGGCGTCCGGCGGGTGGACCCCTACGAGGCCGTGCGTAAGGTGGTGCGTCGGGACGGGAATCGGCTGATGCTGGCCGGGGAGGACGGTGAACCGGAGAGGATCGTGGACCTGAATGAGATTCGGCGCCTCGTCGTGGTGGGCGGTGGAAAGGCCACGGCCCCCATGGCCCGGGCCCTGGAGGAGATCGCAGGGGACCGGATCGCGGAGGGTCTCGTCAATGTGAAGTACGGTTTCGGCGAGCCCCTTCGGCGGATTGAGGTGGTGGAGGCGGATCATCCCGTGCCGGATACCAGCGGCGTGGTGGGAACCCGGAAAATCATGGACCTCCTGTCGCGGGCCGGAGAAGGGGACCTGGTCATCTCCCTGATCTCCGGCGGCGGTTCGGCCCTGCTTCCCTTGCCCGCCGGAGGCATAGGTCTGGAGCAGAAGCAGGCGGTCACTCGCATGCTCCTGGAGTGCGGGGCGGGCATTGACGAGATCAATGCCGTGCGCAAGCACATCTCCGGGTCCAAGGGGGGGCAGATGGCCCGTGCCGCAGCGCCGGCCGTCACCATCAACCTGATGCTCTCCGACGTGGTGAACGACCGGATGGACGTGATCGCCTCGGGCCCGTTTGTCCCGGATGGGAGCACCTTCCGGGAGTCCTGGTCCATCCTGGATCGTTATGATCTGATCGAGCGAGTCCCCGAGGCCGTGAAGGAGCACCTGCAGCGGGGAGTGGACAACCTCATTCCCGAGACCCCCAAGTCCGGAGATTCAGCGTTCGACCGGGTGACGAACCGGATCATCGGGAGCAATATCCTGGCCCTGGAAGAAGCGGCCCGGGAGGCCGAGTCCCTGGGGTATCATGCCCTGATCCTCTCGTCTTCCATAGAGGGAGAGACCCGGGAGGTGGCCCGGGTTCATACGGCCATCGCCCGTGAGATCGTGAAGACGGGGAGACCCATACGGAGACCGGCCTGTGTCATTACCGGAGGTGAGACCACAGTGACCATACGGGGAACGGGGAAAGGGGGCCGAAACCAGGAGTTCTGCCTGGCGGCGGCCCTGGATCTGAAGGACCTGCCCGTGGAGAGCCTCGTGATCCTCAGCGGGGGCACGGACGGAAACGACGGACCCACGGACGCGGCCGGCGCCGTGGTGGACCCGGAGACGGTGGAGCGGGGGAGGAAGGCCGGGCTGGATGCCCGGGCATACCTCGATAACAACGACGCCTACACCTATTTCTCGGCCACGGGCGACCTCCTCATCACCGGTCCCACCCGGACGAACGTCATGGATGTGAGGTTGATACTGGTGGTCTGACTATTTTCCCTGCCATCGCCTCACGAGGTACGGCTTGGTCATCTCGAAGGTGAGGCAGTCCTGCTCAATGGCCTCTTCGGCCTGCTGTGTGGACATGCGCCGCGTCTTCTTGACGAATGAAAAGGTGCGGCCGTAGTAGAGCGGGATCAGGGATTCCATGATCTCGTCCGGTTCGCGCACCCGGTCCCGGTAGGCCACGCCCATATCGAACAGGATTCGGGCCCAGAGGTCGGTGGGAAAGTTGAAGATCCGTTCTTTCATTCCCTTGATTTCCAGAAGCTTACGGTAGACGTCGTCGAACAGGACCTCCTTCCACACGTGCTCAAAGGCATCGAAGCCCGCGAGGAACTTCTCGAAGAGCTTCTTGGCGTCCACGTCCACCTTGGGGGGCATCTCCACCTCCCCGAGGCCGAAACCGTAGATGGCCGTAGGCTTGCTGTACTTGATCCGTGTCCACGAGTCCTCAAAGTGGATCATGAGGGAGAAGATGGTGCCGATCACCTGGCGGAACATGGGACCCAGGGAAGAGGCCGGGTCCTTGGGGCGGTGGATCTTCGGCCGCCCCATGAAGGACTGGCAGATGGGCAGGCCCTCGTTCAGGGCGATGGTGGTCATCCAGATATCGATGCCGAAGTGGGCCGTGGCCTCGTCCCAGGCCTCGTTTTCCAGGTAGATGCGGGCCAGGTCCCCGCTGAAACCGAAATCCCCGCCGATGGGCTGGCGCACGCGCCTGCCGTAAAGGGCGCGGGAAAGCGGATAGGCGATGCCGTTGGTGATGGTCCCGTCGTACTTGTGGCGGACGTAGAGGGGGGCCACATAGGAGAAGTCATTGAAGAGAGGCTCTCCCAGGTGTCGAATCCAGTGGGGTGTGATGCTTTGGAGGTCCGCGTCCACCACCACCACGGCCTTGGCCTCCAGTTCCAGGACCTTCTTGAAGAGGTTACGAAAGTTGTTTCCCTTCCCCTTGACTCCCGGAGGCGTGGACAGGTAGATCTTGGGCCGGTCGGTCGGCGTGTTCAGGAAGGCCTCCCGGGTCCCGTCGGGCGAGTTGTTATCCGTATTGATGATGACGGAACGGATGTCGGGAAAGTACGTGACCAGGCCCTCACTCGCCTGCCGGACGGGAAAGCCGATGGAGTCCGCTTCGTTGTAAGACGGGATGCAGACCACCAATTCGGCTTTGTCGACTCCCTCCGGATTGACTTCCTGTTCAAACATCGCTGACACCCCTCTTTTTCTTCAATCCATGCCGCCTTGCGACAACAGGTCCATCACCGCCCGGTTCCAGGCCGCGGGTCCTGCGGCCTCGGTTATGCGGATGCCCGGAATCGCACGGAGCATCTCCGTCACGTTGCGGGAGGATCGGATCAGTACGGGCACGTCTACCACTCGAAGCATGGGGAGGTCGTTGGGGCTGTCTCCCAGTCCCATGGTACGCAGCCCGGGTATCCATGTCCGCAGCCAGGCCGTGACCCGGGACACCGCGACTCCCTTGTCGCAGGATCCAAAGAGGTGGAGGAAGCGGCCTCCTGCGGCCACCTGCAGGCCCCGCTCTTCCGCGGCCCGAATCAAGCCGTCCCTTTCCCTGTCCGTCAGGCCCTCCACCACTACGGGTTCGTCATACTCCCGTTGGGCCGCCAGGCGCGCGCCCTGCTCGGAGAGGCCGGTGCGCTGCCGAATCTCCTCCACGGTCATGTCCGAAAAGCCCCGCAGGGTCCCGAGACCCAGGCCCTTCCGTATCTCCCGAAGGGCCCGAACGACCACTTCATACCGTACACCCAGGGGCCAGACGCGGTCTTTGCCGACCGGAACGGCCTCCACAGGGGGCGCCGGACGGCAGGAAGGAGGAAAGGCGATCCCGCCGCCGTTCTCCGAAACGAACGGCCAGTCGAGTCGAAGTTCATCTCGAAGAACGTCCATCTCGGCCCGGGTCTTGCTGGAGACCATGATCACCGGAACGCCCAGCCGCCGGCATTGGTCCAGGGCCTCTGCCGCAGGCTCCCACGCATAGGTCTCATGGTCCAGCAGCGTGCCGTCCAGGTCCGTAAAAACGGCCAGAGAGGCCATGCGCCGTTCCCCCGACATGGGGCCGGTATCATTCGTCAGGATCACCGAAAACGCTGCTTCTCCTGCTCCACCACATCGATCAGTTCAAAGAAGATGTCGGGGAGCTTGTTGGACACCCGTTCCCAGGAGACCGTGGTCGGTATCTCGAAGAGGGCCCGGCGGGTCTTGCTTTCCACCTGGAGGATGGTCTCGGCCAGGCCCTGGTCGAGAAATGGTTTGAATTCCGGGTGGGTGTTCACCAGCCGAAGGATACGCTCCGTCAATTGGATCGGCGAGGTCAAGACGTCTCCGGCCTGCAGAATGGAATGGCGAAAGACCTTCTTCACATATCCTTCCTCGGCCTCCCGGTCATAGGCCAGGTCGCTGAATTCCGAATCGTCGGAGTACTTCTTGATGAGTTCCTCGGCGACCGCCTGGTAGGTGATGGAGAGATCGCGAATGAAGGTGTCCGAAATCTCGAGGCCTTCCTCGATGACCAGGGCGTTCATGAGCGTGGTCACGATGTCCACGGCCATACGGTTCAGCCCCTTGGTGTGGTCTCCTTCGGACACCTCCTGGTGCTTGTGGTCAAAGGGCATGTCCGTGAACATGACCTGGGCCGCGGAAGAGGCCTTCCGGTAGACCTCGATCAATGTGAAGATCTCCACGCCCCAGTTCGTGGCGAAGCGCATTTTTTTCAGGAGGTCCGAATGAAAGGCCACTTCGCCCGAGAGCTGATAGTTGAACCCCAGGAGAAAGTCGATCAGGCGGAGCATCTTTTCCTCCCGGCTCTCGGTGAATTTCCGCTTCAAGGTAAGAAGAAGGGGATCGAGCAGAAGCCGTTTGACCCGTCCATACAGGGCTCGATCCCGAATCCTGGAGTAGTAGGCCTTGGAAAAGTCGTAGTTCAGCACGACCACGGGATAGAGGAGCCGGTCGAGTTGCACGGCCTGGAAGGTGCGGATATCCGCATCGATCAGGCCGATGGACTTGGCGCCCAGGGCCAGGGCGATTCCGAAGCTCAAAAACATGTTCCGGCCCTTGCCCGGATTCTGAATATTGAATCCCGCCTCGGTCAGCCGATCGTAGATGGACGAGAACCCGGGACCGTCGTTCCACTGGATCACGGAGTTGCGAAGGCCGTATTTTTGGACAAGGCCGTCCAGACGAAGGGCCTCTTCTTCGGTGGCGCGGTCCAGTCCGAAGATGATGTTGGAGAGATAGCTGGTTCCCGAGAGCTGTTTGAGGATGTTCTCGAACACGGGGAGGTTGGCCGGGTCCGTATATTCGCTGGCGAGCAGCGGGACGATCAGGACGGTCTTCTGCCACTTGGAGTGGAGCCGGAGATCGCTCTTCAGGTGCTTCCGATCCAGTTTTCGAAGGATGTGAAATGTGGTGATTCGACTGTGGGTCTGGCTGAAGTCGGTGATGGCGCAACCCCCCTTTCTGCGACCACAGAGTATCCGTTGAGGCTAGTGGAATTCGGGCCCCTTGTCAATGCACGGGTCGCTGTGGCCCGCTCCAGAGGCGAAGGTCCCTTCCGCTTCCTCCGCTCCAGGAAGCCTCACCTCCTCCGCTCTGTGCCCGTTCATCGGCCAGGCATGCGAGGACGCTGGATCGCAAGGGTGAATGGATTCGTGTGATCGACAGGGGTTGCCCAAACGGAAATCCGGATTTTAATTCGGGGAATCCGTGCAATCCATCATCAGAAGAGGCGGCCCTGGTCCGATTCCGGCCCGCAGGCGGGTTTCAATCCGAAGTGTTCGTAGGCCCGTTTCATGGCCACGCGGCCCCTTGGGGTCCGTTTGAGAAACCCTTCCTGGATGAGAAAGGGTTCATACACGTCCTCGATGGTGTCCTTTTCCTCGCTGACTGCGGCGGCCAGGGTCTCTACGCCCACGGGCCCTCCCTCGAATTTTTCGATGATCGTTAGCATGATGTGGCGGTCCATCCGATCCAGTCCCAGGTCGTCCACCTCGAGCATGGCGAGGGCCTGCACGGCCACCTCATGGGTGATGATCCCGTCGGCGCGGACCTGGGCATAATCCCGAACTCGCCGGAGGAGGCGATTGCAGACCCTGGGGGTGCCCCGGGACCGGCGGGCGATCTCGTAGGCCCCGTCTTCCCGGGTGGGGATGTCCAGCAGCCGGGAAGAGCGGAGCGCGATCTGCAGGAGTTCTTCCGGACGGTAGAATTCCACCCTCAGGACCACGCCGAACCGGGCCCGAAGGGGCGGGGTGAGAAGGCCCGCACGGGTGGTGGCGCCCACGAGGGTGAAGGGGGGGAGGGGGATCTTCATGGTCCGGGCCGACGGGCCCTGCCCAATGATGATGTCGAGCTGGTAGTCCTCCATGGCGGGATAGAGGATCTCCTCCACCACGTGGTTCAGGCGGTGTATCTCGTCGATGAAGAGGACATCGTGGGGGTCGAGGCTGGTGAGAATCGCGGCCAGATCCCCCGGTCGCTCGATCACCGGGCCCGACGTGCTTCGAATGTTCACCTCCAGTTCGTGGGCGAGGATATGGGCCAGGGAGGTCTTTCCCAACCCGGGGCTTCCATGGAGCAGGACGTGGTCCAGGGCCTCGGAGCGGCCCCGGGCGGCCTCCACGAAGACACGAAGGTTTTTCTTGAGTTCCTCCTGGCCCACGTACTCGTCCAGGGAGGCGGGCCGCAGGCTGACCTCTGTCGAGATCTCTTCGGTCTGGGGCTCCGGATCGATGATGCGTTCTTCCATGAGTTGTCAGGATAGCATCCGCAGGGATGCCTTGATGAGCGATTCAAGGTCGTTCCCGGTCCCACGGGCAGCGGCATTTTCCACCGCCTGTCGTGCGGAGCGGGCAGGATAGCCCAGATTCAGAAGGGCGGATACGGCGTCGTCCACCCACTGGTCGTCAGGCCCCTTCCTGTCGCCGGCCGGGCGTCCGTCCCGGGGTCCGTGCTCGGCCTCCAGGGTCACGGCGCGATCCTTCAGTTCGAGGGCGATCCGTTCCGCGGTCTTTTTCCCCACCCCCGGAATCGCCCGAAGGCGGTCGGCATTGCCTCCGGCCATGGCTTCCAGAAGCTCATCCGGTCCGATCCCCGAAAGGATGTTCACGGCAAGCCGGGGACCGATGCCGGAAACGGAGATCAGGAGGAGAAAGATGGACTTTTCTTTCGGCGTGGAAAAGCCGAACAGGGTGATGGCATCCTCCCGCACGTGGGTGTGAATATGGAGCGCCGCCTCTCCCTGGTCGGGGAGGGCGTAGAAGGTGGAAAGGGGGACGATCACCTCATAGCCCACGCCATGGGTCTCCACGATCACGGTCCGGGGCGTCTTTTCCAGCAGGGAGCCTCGGAGGTGGGCGATCATGGCGTGAGTCCTTTCATCCGGCTGCGGGCGGCAAGGAACAGGTCAAAATCCCGATCTCTCTCGGGAGCCGCACCGCCCTCGGCCGGCCGGCTTTGCCGACTCGAAGCGGCTGGTATGAATGTGGCATACGGCGGCGGCCAGCGCGTCCGACGTGTCGAGGGTGGGCTGGAAGTCGAGCCCCAGGATCCGTGTCACCATGGAACGTACCTGTTCCTTGGGTGCCCGGCCGTATCCGACCACGGATTGCTTGATCTGCGTGGGGGAGTATTCGAAAATTCGAATGCCGCACTCCACGGCGGCCACCAGGGCCGCGCCGCGGGCATGCCCGATCTTGAGAGCGCTCTTGGGGTTTTTGGAGAAGAACACATCCTCAATGGCCATCTCACGGGGCATGTGGCGGCCCATGATGTCCCGCATGGCGCGGAATATCCCGTGTATCCTCTCGAAGAAGGGGGTTTCTCCGGAGGAGCGGATCACGCCGGCATCCACGCAGCGAAGCCGCCCCCCCGCGTTTTCCACCAGGCCGTACCCCGTGGCGAGGGATCCCGGATCCACCCCCAGAACGATCATTCCCCCATGGCCTCCAGTACGTCGTCCGGAATGTCGAAGTTGGCGTATACCCTGTTGACGTCGTCATTGTCTTCCAGGGCCTCCATGAGATTCAGCATCTGCTGGGCCTGTTTCCCCTCCAGTTTGACCGTGTTCTGGGGAATCATGCTGACCTCTGCCATGTCGTATGCGATCCCTGCCTCTTCCAGGGCCGTTCGTACACCTTCGAGGTCCGATGTGTCCGTCGTGATTTCAAAGGTGGTATCCACCTCCTTCACGTCTTCGGCCCCGGCCTCCAAGGCCAGATCCAGGAGCTTTTCTTCGTCCACCCTGTCCCGCTCCAGGACGATGAGCCCCTTTTTCTTGAAGATCCACGCCACGCACCCGGGTTCGCCCAGGCTCCCGGCGTGCCGATCCATGATGTACTTCAGGTCCGCGACCGTGCGGTTCTTATTGTCGGTGAGACAGGCCACCAGGACGGCCACGCCGCCCGGTCCATAGGCCTCATAACTCACCTCCTCGTAATTGACGCCTTCCAGTTCGCCTGTCCCTTTTTTGATAGCCCTTTCAATGTTCTCTTTGGGCATATTCTCTGCCTTGGCCGAGGCGATGGCCGATCGAAGGCGGGGATTTGCGTCCGGATCCCCGCCCCCCATGCGGGCGGCTACAGTGATTTCTTTGATGATTTTGGTGAAGGCTTTGCCCCGCCTGGCATCGGCGGCGCCCTTCTTGTGCTTGATGGTACTCCATTTCGAATGACCGGACATGGGGCTTCCTCCTGATCTGATTTCCCCCGAATCGGATCGTTTTATGCGCCTTTTCAACTCGTCGCAGGGCTTCGCATCGGGTGGAATCGAGGCCCTCTTGCGGGTGAGGCCTCGATTCAGGAGGGCGGATACGCCCCCCGGTGGTTCAGCGCCAGCAGGTAGATCTCCCGGCTTCCCTTGCGAACGGCCTGGGGTCGATGGAATCGTACCACGCCGAAGGCCTCGGACACCTCCTGTCTCAGATCCTGGACCTCCCCGCCCTCGAATACCTTGCACAGGAAATGGCCGCCGGGTCTCAACAGGACCCGTGCAATGCCGAAGGCTGATCGCGCCAGCCCGGCCGATCGGCTTGCGTCTGCGGATTTGACCCCGGTGGTCTTGGGGGCCAGGTCGCTGATCACGAGGTCCTGCTCCCCGATCTCCCGGGCGAGAAGCACCGGGTCCAGGGATTGAACATCGGCCTGGACAAAACGGAAGTTCGGCGCAGCCAGGTGCTCCGGGAAGGCCATGTCCACCCCGACCACCTGTCCGCGGGGCCCCGCCTTTTTCAGTGCATACTGGGACCACGAACCTGGAGAGCAGCCCAAATCAAGGAGGCGGGCGCCCGGCAAAATGAGCCGGTTTTTGCCATCGATCTCTTGGAGCTTGAAAACGGATCTGGCCAGCCATTTTTCTTTCCTGGCCCGGCGTGCGTAATGGTCATCCCAGGTGTTGCCCCTTCCCATGCCTCCCCATTTCGTGCCCTGTTCCGAATACCCGGTTTTTCCGGGAAAGAAGCGCCTTCTCTCTACCATATCCCCCGGGGCAATGCAAAAGAATTCAGGTGCCGTTCAACCGAGGCTAGGATCGAAAATGAAGCGGAACCGGCCGGTTCCGCCCCTTTCCGCAGGGTGTTGAATCCCCGGGTCCTCGCTGTGGGGAGAAGAGGGGTGTCATTTGCGCCGTTGGACAAACCAGCCGAGTGCTGGTATATGAGAGGGCTTATGACGGATGGCTGCCTTAGTGCATGGTTCCACAAAACCGAATCCGGGTACCCGAAACCCGAAACCTGAGCTTTGCTTCCCCCATGATTGTCCAGATCTACGAAATTCAGACCCCCGAAGAGGCCGGACGGTGCATTGAACTCGGCGTCGACCACATCGGGAGCGTGCTCCTTTCCGAGGAGGAATGGCGTCAACCGCGGATCCGGGAGGTGATTGCCCTGTCCGCGGGGAGCGGCGCAAAAAACGCCCTGATCCCCCTGTTCCGGAATCCGGATACGCTCCACCGTGCCCTGGACTATTACCGGCCCCACTTCATCCACCTCTGCGAGACCCTGACCGACGACCTGGGCCGGCCGCTGGACCTGGAACCCGTTCTGGAGGCCCAGATGAGGCTGAAGTCCTTTTATCCGGGCATCGGCGTCATTCGTTCGATCCCGGTGCCTTTGGAGGGAACCGCGCCCGACTTCCCGACCCTGGAACTCGCCTCCCGTCTGGAGCCCATAAGCGATGTCTTTCTCACGGACACGTGGCTGGGACGGGAGCCGGTCCAGGGGTACATCGGTATCACCGGCCGTCCCGGGGATTCGGAGCTTTCCAGGCGGCTCGTGGCCCGAAGCCGAATTCCCGTGATCCTCGCAGGGGGGCTCTCTCCGGAAAACGTATACCACCGCCTCCTGGCCACGCGGCCCACGGGCGCCGACAGTTGCACTGGGACGAACCGGACAGACGAGAACGGCCGGCCCGTCCGGTTTCAAAAGGATTTTGCCCGGGTCCGGCGTTTCGTGCAGGAGGTGCGCAGGGCGGCCCGAACCCTTCGAGAGCAGGACCTTGGAAGCCCGCAGGCTCCATAACCAAAGGAGCCGAAGTAGAGGATCAGGGGAAGAGCGGGTAAGCTGATAAGCGGTTGATCTATTAAGGAAAAAGCAGACGAAATCCCTCTGCGCCCTCGGCGCCTCTGTGGGAGATGAAGGGTTTTTGCGAAGCCCTCAAAGGCGGGGATGATGATCAAAGAGCCTCTCTGCGGGTTCCGAAAGGGACTCATGCTGATGGCGATCCTGGTTGCGGCAGCCTCCTGCGGGGACTCCGGGGAGGATGGGGTCCGGGCTCAACAGGCCGGGGCCGGGCCGACATCGGTGCACGTCCAGGTGATCCGTGCCGAGCCGGTTCAAAGCCGGGTGGAGGTGCTGGGGACCCTTCACGCCCGATTGAAGGTGGAGGTGGCCACCGAGCTCGGGGGGGCCGTGGAGGGGGTCCATTTCGATCGCGGGGATCCTGTGACCCGCGGCCAGGTTTTGGCTGAGGTCGGCACGAGGAGCCTTGAACTGGAAGTGCGCCAGGCCGAGGCCTCCGTGGCTGTACTGGCCAGCGAGATGGAGAAGGTGGAAACGGGAAGCCGGCCCGAGGAGATCCGTATTGCCGAGGCCGTCCTGGACCAGGCACTGGCCCGGCTGCAGGAGGCCGAACGCCATTTTCACCGGATTCGTGATCTCTACGAAAAAAAGGCCGTGTCCGACAGCGAGCACGATACAGCGAGCCGCGCACTGGAGGCGGTCCTGGCCGATGTGGCATCGGCCAGGGAGAACCTGGCCCTGGCCGAGCAGGGACCGCGTGCCGAGGACCGAAGGACCGCCGGCGCCCGCTGCGCACAGACCCGGGCCGCCCTGGAGATTGCACGGGATCGGTTGCGCAAGTCCCAGGTCCGCGCCCCGTGTGACGGGATCGCCTCCTTTCGGCGGGTGGAGGTCGGCGAGGTCGTTCCTCCCGGTACGGTCCTGACCCGCATTGCAGACATGAGCTCCATGAAGATCCTCGCCTCCATCGGGGAACAGGACCGGCCCCTCCTGGAAGAAGGGAAGCTCTACCGATTTTCAGTGGACGCCCTGAACGGGGCCTCCTTCTCCTGCCGTCTCGTTTTTGTCTCTCCCACGGGCGATTCAGCCACACGATCCTATCCCGTGGAACTCCTCGTGGAGGACCACGACCCCCGCATGGCGGACGGTATGACCGCCCGGGTGGTCTTTCCGATTCAGCACCCTGTCATGCGCATCCGTGTTCCCTCGGCCTGGCTGACCGAACAGGACGGCCGCATGGGTCTGCTCGTGGCCGAGGGTGACCGGCTCCGCTTTCAACCCGTGGAACTGGGCGACTACTACGAGCGCTTTGTGGAGATCCGGAGCGGCCTGAAGGAGGGGGACCGGGTCGTGACGACCCCGGCCGGGCTCCGGCACGGGGATGCGGTGAAGGTCGTCGACTCCCCCTGATCCACCGGGCGTTCGATCGCCTGTCCGTTTCTCAGCTCAACGGCGTAGGGGCTCAATCCCTTAACAACTCAACAGCTTAACAGCTCAACAGCTATTATGTTTCTCACCCGATTCGGCATAGAGCGGCCCGTGGTGGTCCGGATGGCGCTTCTGCTCATCCTGGTCATGGGTGTCTATTCCTACCGGGCCATGCCCCGGTATCTGGACCCGGACCTCACGGTCGGCCGGGGCATGGTGATCACCATCTGCCCGGGGTTCTCCCCGGAGGAGATGGAAAAGCTCGTGACGAATCGGATCGAAAAGGAGCTTCGGGGCATCTCGGAGATCCGCCGGTTCGAGTCCAATTCGTTCGAAAGCACATCCAAGATTCAGATCTTTTTTCAGACGGATCTCTCCGAGAGGGAGATCAAGCAGGGGGTGCAGGAGGTTCGAAACGCCGTGGACCGCGTGGACGATCTCCCCGAGGAGGCCGAGAAACCCCGTGTCCTGGAGATCGACACGGCCATATTCCCTGTCTGCCTGGTGGGCCTGGCCGGGAACCTGCCCATGATGCACCTCCAGGACATCGCCAAGGACGTGGGCGATGTCCTGGAGGAGATCGAGGGGGTCTCGGAGATCAACATCTACGGCGAGCGGGATCGAGAGATCTGGGTGGAACTCGATCCGATGCGCATGGCCGGATACGGGATCGCAGCGCCCCAGGTGGCCCGGGCCCTGGCCGAGCGGTCGCGGAACCGTCCGGGCGGCATACTGGAGATGGGAGATCACGACCTCTCCATCCGCCTGGTGGGGGAACCGGACACCCCGGAGGCCCTGGCCCGGATCGCCTTGCGCAGCCGGGATGGAGGGACGGTCTACCTCGGCGACATCGCGCGGGTGCGACCCACGCTGGAACGGGCCGTCACCCGCAGCTTCATCGACAATAAAAAGGCCCTGGTTCTGGCGGTCCAGCGGAAGAAGAACACGGACATGATCCGGATCGTCGAGGAGGTCAAGCGGCTCATGGCGGACATGGGCGACCGGATTCCCGGGCTGACCTGGACACTCTACTTCGACCAGGCCCGGGTCAGTCTGAAACGGATCCGTGAGCTTCAAAGCAATGCCCTGCTCGGTATCGCGGCCGTCTTTCTTATTCTATGGGGCGCTCTTGGACTGAGAAACGCGGTCTTCGCCTCCATCGGCATCCCCGTGGCCTTTCTCATCACCTTTACCTTGATGAAGGCCTTTCACCTCACCATCGACGGGGTCACGCTCTTCGGCCTCATCCTGGTGCTCGGCATCCTTGTGGACGACGCCATCGTGGTCCTGGAGAACATCACCCGGCACATGGAGGCGGGCATGCCGCCGGCACAGGCCGCACTCTACGGAAGCCGGGAGGTCTTCGTCCCTGTCCTGGCCTCGGTGTCCACGAACATGGCGGCCTTTTTCCCCCTCCTTTTCATGGTCACAGGGGTCATCGGCCGATTCCTGGCGATCCTGCCCCAGGTCGTGCTTTTCGCGCTGGCGGCCTCCCTCTTCGAGGCCTTTTTCATGCTCCCCAGCCACGTGGTGGAACTGACGCCCGAACGATCCGCCGGTCACATGGCGCGCCGGCGCGGACCGGACCTGTTCACGCCGCTTCGCCGGCTCTACTATCCCTATCTGCGCGGACTCCTTCGACACCGATACGTCTCGGTGCTGGTGATCCTTGCCTCCACGGTCCTGGCCTTTTTCCTCTACTTTCAGACCGACTTTGAGATGTTTCCCAAAACCGATGCCTTTCCGCGTTTCAACATCCACTTCGACCTCCCCGTGGGGGCGTCCCTCGATCGAACCGAGTCCGTGCTCAAGGGGCTCTCGGACCTGGTGAAGCAAGAGGTGGGGAAGGACCTGGTGGCCCCCATCGCCATTGCGGGCATGAAGGAGGTGAACTACGAACCCCACTACGGACCCCACTTCGGCATGCTCAACGTGGTGCTCTCGCACCAGGAGGCACGGGAACGGAGCGTCCAGGAGATCTTGGAGGGGGTCCGGGATGCGGTGGGACGATACCTGAAGGAGCAGGGCGCCGTGACGCACGCCCTGGACCGCCTGCTGGAAGGGCCGCCTGTGGGGGCGGACCTGGACCTGAAGATTCAGGCCCCCACCTGGGAGCAGTCGGCCGGGATCTCACGGCGCATTCGAGCGGAGCTGGCCCGGCACGCGGGTATCGTGGATATTCGGGACAATTTTTCACGGGAGAAGCCATTCATGGAGGTGACCGTGGACGAGGCCCGGGCACGGGAACTGGGAGTCTCCCAGGCCGACCTGGAGATCATGATTCAGGCCGCATTCCACGGTCTGCCCGTGGGCACGTACAACCGGGACGATGAGGAGCAGGAGATCAAACTGCGAGTGCTTCCGGAATACCGGCAGGATTTCGATGACTTGACTCGCATGACCTGTGTCCTTCCGGATGGGCGGAGGGTCCCGCTCAGGGAGATCGCCCACATTCGAATGAACCCCGGATTCCACGACATCTACCACTACAAGGGGAAGCAGACCGTCCAGCTCACGGCCAACATTCGGGCCGAACAGGGAGAGGAGAAAAAGGGATTCATGGCCAACATTCGTGGCGGGCGCATGACGGCGGTGAAGGCGAATCGGATCGCCATGGAGGCCTTCGATACGATCCGCATGGAATATCCCGCGGCCCGTATGATCGCCGGGGGGCTTCAAGAGGAGACGGACACATCTCTTGTGGAGCTGAGAAATGCCGGTCTGTTCGCCCTCTTTCTGATCTTCTCCATTCTGGCCCTTCAATTCAACTCGTTCGGCCAGCCCGTCATCATCATGATCACGATTCCCTTTGTCACCCTGGGCGTGATCATCGGACTCCTGGTGACGCAGAACCCGCTGACATTTGTGACCCTGGTGGGACTCTTGACCCTCACCGGCATCGTGGTGAACGACTCCCTCGTATTGATCGATTTTATCAACCGGTACCGGGAAGACCATCCGGAGAACCTCTTTCTGGCCATCGTCCTTGCCTGCCATGTGCGCATGCGTCCCATCCTGCTCACCTCCCTGACCACCATATTCGGCCTCGCACCCATGGCCTTCGGCCTGGGGGGGAAATCCCCGTTCTGGGCCCCCCTGGCCACGGCGATCATGTGGGGGCTGGCCTTTGCCACACTGCTCATCCTCTTCATGGTGCCGGCCTACTATGCCATCCTTCAGGACCTGGATTATCTGTTGCGCCACCGAAGGCGGAGACGGGAGGACAATCTTCGGGAGATCGAGGAGGCCTTCCGACACCCGGACATCCGGCCGTATGTGAAAGGCGGTGAGGGGTGAGGAGTGGGAGTGAGAACACCGAGGAGCCACATCCCTCCCTCCTCACATCCCTCCTCACGTCCCACCCTTCGCCTGTTTTTTCTTGACAGTACCAAGGGGTTTTGTCTATAGTCCGCACGCGGAACCGGCTTGGAATTTCTAGAACCATATTAAATGGTTGGAGTAATGCTTTCCCCATGTCGCTTGAAACGATCCTCAGCGAAAAAAAGGATGTGATCCGGGATCGCTGGCACCGTGCGGTGCTGGAGACCTACCACCCCGATACCCGGCGCTTCCTGAAAAAGCAGAAAGATCAGTTCGCCAACCCGGTGGGCCATACCCTCGTGACGGAACTCGAACGGCTGATCCAGTGGCTGATCGACCCTTCCGAGGCGGACCAGCCCCAGGCCTCCCTGGACCGGGTCTTCCGCATTCGGGCCGTGCAGGGCTTCGGCCCTTCCCGCAGTCTGGCCTTTCTCTTCGAACTGAAGAAGATCGTGCGGGATATCGCGGGCGACGCCGTTCAGGATAAAGGCCTTGCGGGCGAGGTCGAGGCACTGGATGCCCGTATCGATGGAATGGTGCTTCTGGCGTTCGATGCCTTTATGGGCTGCCGGGAGACGCTATATGAACTCAAGGCCACCCAGATGAAGAATCAGGTCTCGGCCGTGTTGCGAAGGGCCGGGCTGACCAGCGAGATTCCCTCGTGGAATTCCACACTCGAAGGAGGCAGCGGGAACGATACCGGAGAAACCAAAATTTGAAACGAGGTAGCAGTCAATGAACTTTGTGGTCAGTATCGTGTTCTCAAGTGCAGTGGTTGTCCTGCTCGTCCTGATCCCGTGGGTGGGTGTGGGAGCCCTTGATCTGCGCATCCTGTTCGGGATCGTGGTTCCGTATGTGGCGTTGATCACGTTCTTTGTCGGGATTGTCGCCAAGGTCATCGGCTGGGGCCGTTCCCCGGTGCCGTTTCGCATCCCCACCACGGCCGGGCAGCAGTGGACCCTCCCATGGATCAAGTACAGCCGGATCGACAATCCCAAGGGAACCGGGGGCGTGATCATTCGAATGCTCTTCGAGGTGCTCCTCTTCCGATCCCTGTTCCGAAACACGCGGATGGAATTTCGCCAGGGGCCCAAGATCACCTACGAGTGGGAGAAGTGGCTATGGCTCTTCGCCCTGGTCTTTCACTACGCCTTCCTGACGGTCCTGGTGCGTCATCTCCGGTTCTTCACCGAACCCATTCCTTTCTTCGTCACGGTCCTGGAGAAGCTGGACGGGTTCATGCAAATGGGAATCGCGCCCTTGACCGGGTACCAGCTCCCGGCCTTACTGCTGAGCGGTCTGGCGCTTCTTGCGGGGGTGGGCTTCCTGTTCCTTCGGCGCCTCCTCTCCACGCAGGTCCGTTACATCTCTCTGCCCGCCGACTACTTTCCCCTGTTCCTCATCGGCGCCATCGCCTTTACGGGCATCCTGATGCGGTATGTTCTCAAGGTGGACATACCGAACATCAAGGAACTCACCATGGGTCTCGTGAGCTTTCACCCCTCCATACCGGAGGGAATCGGTGTCCTCTTTTACATCCATCTGTTTCTTGTAAGCGTCCTCTTCGCCTATTTCCCCTTCAGCAAGCTGGTCCACATGGGCGGCGTCTTCCTGAGTCCCACGCGGAACCTGTCCAATAACAACCGGATCGTCCGGCATATCAATCCCTGGAATTATCCTGTCAAGACCCATACCTATGAGGAATACGAAGACGAGTTCAGGGAGAAGATGGTCGAGGCGGGACTGCCCGTGGACAAGATGCCTGACACCTCGGACGCGACGTCCGATGACAGTGGAGAAAAGGAGTAGTCATGGCAAACCTTATCAAACCCGAGGAACTCGTCAAAATCGACCATAAGCCGGCCCTGCATCAGGGGTGGCTGGGGTGGATGGATACACCTGTCCATATTCGGGAAGGCATTGCCCTGTATGCCGGCAAACCGCAGAACCTTTCGTACGTCGGCATGCCCAATCCGCGGGAATGGAACCCCATGGATGAGGACTGGAAGCTTCCCGAGAACTGGAAGGAGATCATCCTGGACGGGCTCCGGGAGCGGATCGACCGGTTCCGATCCCTCAAGCTCTTCATGGACATCTGCGTCCGGTGCGGAGCGTGCGCGGACAAGTGCCACTTCTTCATCGGCGGCGGCGACCCCAGGAACATGCCGGTCCTTCGGGCCGAACTCCTTCGCTCCGTCTACCGGAAGGAATACACCACCGCCGGCAAGATCATGGGGAAGTTCGCGGGTGCGCGGGAGCTGACCTACGATGTGCTCAAGGAGTGGTGGTACTACTTCTTTCAGTGCACCGAATGCCGCCGCTGCTCCCTGTTCTGCCCCTACGGGATCGACACAGCCGAGATCACGATCATCGGCCGGGAACTCCTCAACCTCATCGGCCTGAATCCGGACTGGGTTTCGGCTCCCGTGGCCAACTGTTATCGTACGGGAAACCACCTCGGGATCCAGCCCCATGCCTATAAGGACATGATCGATTTCTTCTGCGATGACATCGAGGAGGTCACGGGCGTTCGAATGACCCCGAGCATGAACCGAAAAGGCGCGGAGATCCTTTTCATCACGCCCTCGGGCGACGTCTTCGCCGATCCCGGCACCTATACGGCCATGGGGTACATCATCCTGTTTCACTACCTGGAGAGCCTCGGGCTGGACATCACCTGGAGCACCTATGCCAGTGAGGGTGGCAATTTCGGCTTTTTTACGAGTCATGAGATGGCCAAGCGGCTCAATGCCAAGATGTACGCCGAGGCCAAGCGGCTGGGCGTCAAGTGGATTCTGGGCGGCGAGTGCGGCCACATGTGGCGGGTCATCAACCAGTACATGGATACCTTCAACGGGCCCGCCGACCACCTGGAGGTCCCGGTATCCCCGATCACGGGCACCCGGTTCGAGAACGCCGCGTCCACCAAGATGGTTCACATCACGGAGTTCACGGCGGACCTGATCAAGAACAAGAAGCTCAAGCTGGACAAGAGCCGGAACGACAACCTGGTGGTGACGTACCACGATTCCTGCAACCCGGCGAGGGGGATGGGTCTCCTGGAGGAGCCCCGGTATGTGATCAAGAATGTCTGCAACCATTTCTACGAGATGCCGGAAAACACCATCCGCGAGCAGACCTTCTGCTGTGGGAGCGGGGCCGGGCTGAACGCCGGGGAAGACATGGAGCTTCGAATGCGGGGCGGACTGCCCAGGGCGAATGCGGTGAGGCACGTCCACGAGCAATACGGCGTGAACATGCTGGCCTGCGTCTGCGCCATTGACCGGGCCGTGTTTCCGGATCTCATGAAATACTGGGTCCCGGAGGTGGATGTCACCGGAGTCCACGAAATGGTCGGGAACGCCCTAATTCTGGATGGGGAGAAAAAGCGGACCACGGATCTGCGCGGAGAACCTCTCCCCGGCATGGAGGAGGAAGAGGATGTATGACGGCGGCAAGATCATCACCGGCCTTGTGATCGGTTTGGCCCTTCTGCTGTTCCCGTTCTTCTACACGGCCGGCAAGGCGGCCAGGGCGCCGGAAGTTGAACTCACGGCCAAGGCCAAGGAGGCGGAGAAGTGTATTGAGGCCACGGCCTTCATGAAGACCGAGCATATGAAGATGCTCGATCAATGGCGCGATGAGGTCGTCCGGGACGCAGACAGGTATTATAAAAGCGCTCACACAGGGGAGGTTTACTACAAAAGCCTTCAAGTCACCTGCATGGAATGCCATTCGAACAAGAGCAAGTTCTGCGACAGGTGCCACAACTACGTGGGCGTGGATCCCTTTTGCTGGGATTGTCACATCGCACCGAAGGAGACTGAGTGATGGGCGTCAACAGACGGGAATTTCTGAAGATAGCCGGGCTGTCCACCCTGGCGGGACTCGGCGGCGGCTCCGCCTGGGAACTGCTGTCCCCCGGTGAACTGGAGGCCCTGGAACGGCCTCTCCCCAAAGGGAAGAATTGGGGAATGGTGATCGATATGCACAAGATGGACGATGCCTTGGTGGAAAAGTGCATCGAGGCCTGCCATCGCACCCACAATGTCCCCAACATCGGGAACCCCAAGGAAGAGGTCAAGTGGCTCTGGAAGGACACCTACCACCACACCTTTCCCGGCCGGGAGAACGAATACCTGAGCGAGGAAGTGGAGGAGATGCACTTTCTCCTTCTCTGCAATCAATGCACCAACCCACCCTGCGTGCGGGTCTGTCCCACCAAGGCCACGTTCAAGCGGGAAGACGGCATTGTCATCATGGACATGCACCGATGCATCGGGTGCCGTTTCTGCATGGCCGCCTGCCCGTACGGATCGAGAAGCTTCAACTGGGGAGATCCGAACAAGGCGCCCGAACCCTTGAATCCCGATTTTCCTACGAACCTCGAGTATCCTACCCGGAGTATGGGTGTCGTGGAAAAGTGCAACTTCTGTGCGGAGCGCCTGGCCAAGGGGCAGATTCCGGCCTGCGTCGAGGCGGCCGAAAAAGAGGCCGAGGGAGCCATGGTCTTCGGCGACCTGGCCGATCCGGAGTCGGAGATTCGGGAAGTGCTTCGGGCGAACTATACGATCAGGCGAAAACCCGAACTCGGCACGGGGCCAAACGTCTTTTACGTGATATGAGGTCAATATGCTAGAGAAGGCGATTAAAGGAAGTCAGAAGTACTGGATGTGGTTGGGGTTCCTGCTCCTCCTCATGGGCATCGGTCTCGGCTGCTATCTCTGGCAGTTCTTCGTAGGCCTGAAGATCACGGGGATGAGCCGGGATGTCTCCTGGGGGTTCTACATCGCCCAGTTGACCTACCTGGTGGGAGTGGCCGCCGGAGGCGTCATGGTGGTGCTTCCCTATTACCTCCACGACTACAAGGCCTTCGGGCGCATCACGATCCTGGGTGAGTTCCTGGCCATTGCGGCAGTCATCATGTGCATGCTGTTCGTTTTTGTGGATGTGGGCCAGCCGGTGCGCATTATGAACGTGATTCTGCACCCCACGCCCAACTCCATCCTGTTCTGGGACATGACGGTCCTGAGTGTGTATCTTCTCCTGAATATCGTCGTGGGGTGGAACGTCCTCACTGCGGAACGGAAGGGCGTACACTACCAGAAATGGGTCAAGGTCCTGGCGTACATTTCCATTCCGTGGGCCTTCAGCATTCACACGGTCACAGCGTTTCTCTACGCGGGCCTTCCCGGTCGGCACTACTGGCTTACCGCGATCATGGCCGCGCGCTTTCTCGCCTCGGCCTTTGCCGCCGGACCGGCCCTGCTTCTCCTGCTCTGTCTGATCGTTCGAAAGGTGAGCCGTTTTGATCCGGGCAAGGATGCCATTCGGACCCTGGGCGGAATCGTGGCCTACGCGTTTATCATCAACGTCTTCTTCTTCCTGCTGGAGCTGTTCACGGCGTTTTACAGCCAGATCCCCGGACACATGCACAGCATTGTCTTCCTGTTTTCGGGTCTGGAGGGGAACACCACCATGGTGCCCTGGATGTGGTCGGCTACGGCCATCGCCTTTGTGGCCCTGGTCCTCCTCATCGTGCCGGCCACTCGGAGAAACCTGGACACCCTGGCTGTGGCATGCGTCGCCGTGATCATCAGTTCCTGGATCGACAAGGGCCTGGGCCTCTTGATCGCCGGTTTTACCCCCAACCCGTTCGAGGGAGTGACGCACTACTGGCCCACCACGCCGGAGATGCTCATCTCCGTCGGCATCTGGGCCACCGGATTCTTCCTGCTCACGGTGCTCTACAAGATGGCCGTGGGCGTCAAGGAAGAGGTGGCGGGGGTGTCGTAAGTCTACGCGGTCAGATTCGCCGCGGGTTCGACAGGGTTTGCGGTTCATCGGCCGTTCCTTCGCGTTTCGGGGGGACGGCCGGACTTTTTCCATAGGAACGACGGGTGAACCGGGGCCGCCCTGATAGGCGCTGCCCCCGGTGGTTTCACCGCCTGGGAAACCGGGCAAAAACACTTGACACTGAGGCATTCCTTTGTTACATCCACCCGTGTCGCGATGTGGGCGGCCCGGGATAACGACCCGCCTGTGGGACATGGAACGTGCCGGATTCTCAAATCAAATTTAAATATGGAGGATGAGCTGATGGGTTACGAAGTCGTCGTCGACAAAGACAAGTGCGAAGGCTGTGAAGAGTGCGTCGAAGTATGTCCCGTGGATGTCTACGAGATGGTGGACGGAAAATCGGAACCGGTCAACGCCGAAGAGTGCCTGGGCTGTGAGAGCTGCGTGGAGGTCTGCGACCAGGAGGCGATCACGGTCACGGAGGTCTGATGCCGTCCCGCGTTTTCGGGGGACCAGGGAACGATACGTAAGGCGTCCATGCCGCTCCGCGGTGGGGACGCCTTTTTCATTGACGCGCAACCCATCAAGGGCGGCGCGGCTGTCGGACACGGAATATAACCGCACTGGATGTCCCGGGCAAAACAAAGAGAAGGGCCGCCATCCGAATTGGAGGCGGCCCTTGTGTGGTCATCATCATGGTGCAGGAGTTACTCGTGCCGTTTCCGGCCTCTCCCTATTGGTGGCAGTCGTTACACTTCTTGAACGGGGCTTCTTTCCCGTCTTTCTCGAAGGCTTCCTTGTGGCAGTCCTTGCAGTTGGAGTGAAAGGCGAGCTGGAGTTTCTTCGCGTTCCCATCGCTCTTCTGCGCGTCGTGGCAGGCGGAGCACTTCTCTATCGGGTCCCCTTCCTTCCAGACGTTCTTGCCGTCTTTGTATACGTGGTGGCAGTCTGTGCATCCCACGCCGTATTCTTCGGTGTGCTTCTTATGGGACAGTTTCACCGGTCCCTTCTTGTCCGAACCGTGGTCGTTTTCGATGATGACCTCGTCGGGCACATCGGTACAATCCGCCGCCGTCAAGGCACCCAGGGATACGAACATCACGCCGACCAGCGCTACCAGCATCAGGGTAAAATACCGCTTCTTCATGAAACGTAATACCTCCTTTCATGTAATGATTCTACTTCAATCTCTCTGCCGCTACCGGCTCGATAATCTTGCTTCATTGCCTACGCCATACACTCAACACATCAATCATAGGATAGAAGAGAAAACTTTGTCAAGAGGGAATGTGAGTCAGGAGGGGTCGTTCCCGTCGTCCAGTGCCCCGGTTTCGGCCAGCGCATAGCGAAGGATTCGAAGGGATTCCATGGCCTCGGCCTCGTCGATGCGGTGAATGGCGAAACCCGCGTGAACGATCACGTAGTCCCCCACTCGGGCGTCTTCCTGAAGCAGGAGACTCACCCGCCGCTGAGTGCCTTCCATGTCCACGAGGCCCATGCCGGCGCCGTCCATTTCAATGATTTTCGCAGGAATGGCAAGACACATTCGGTGCATCTCCTTTCGGTTCCAGGGTGATGCCGACCCGGCCGAGTTCTTCGAGTACGGCCTGAATCAGGGGCTCCACGGCCGCCTCCACCGCAGGCGTGAGTTCCAGGCCTATGGACTCGATATCCTCGGGTTCCACGCCGAGAATGACCGTCTCGGGTTCATGGTCCAGCGCGGGACACACACACAGGGTCTCCAGGAGGTCCACCTGGTGAAGGGAATTTTTTGCATAGAGCCGTTTCGGCACCTCGTCGCCCTCCAGCCGGTGCAAGGTCCCCGGGGTCCCGTGGTCGCGTACGGCGTCCACCACGATGAGGTGGTCGGTCTCGGCGATCACTCCCAGAAGTCCCAGGCCCAGAACGCCGCCATCCACAGCGGAGACGTTTTCCGGAAACGAGTAACGCTCCATGAGCCGTTCCACCACCTGAATACCTACCCCCTCGTCTCGAAACAGGAGGTTGCCAACGCCCAGGATCGTGATTCGTTTTGCCGTCATCTTCACCGTTACGTTATCCGTTTTCCTGGTTCCTTTCAGTGCAACCCGGGTTGGTGATCTCTGGTCAATGAAGGGATGAAACGCGTGTTCACGGCAAGAAAAGCCCCCTTCCCTGTGACAGGGAAGGGGGCGAAGCCGGTTGCGGGTTAAACAACCCGAATCTTGTAGACCTCGTTGGAATCCGGGTCGATTACATGCACGCCGCAGGCGATGCACGGGTCAAAGGAATGCACGGTCCTCAGGACTTCCAGGGGCCGCTTGGGATCGGCGACCGGTGTCCCGATGAGGGATTCCTCCACCGGACCCAGTTTGCCGGCCATACAGCGCGGTCCCAGGTTCCAGGTGGACGGCACCACGTACTGGTAGTTCTTGATCTTCTTGTTTTCGATCTCGATCCAGTGGCCGAGGGATCCCCGGGCCACGTCGTTCAAGCCGACGCCCATGCCGGAGTCCGGAATCTCGCAGGGTTCGTAGGTCTTGGTGTTCCCGTTTTTCAGATTGCCCACCAGTTCCATGACCCAGCCTTCCATGGCATCGCCGATGGCCACGGTCTCCAGGGCCCGGGCCGCGGTGCGGCCCAGAGTGGAGAAGAGGGCGGTGACGGGAATACTGAGCTTTTGAAGGGTGCTGTCCACAATGGCCTTGATCTCCGGCTTGCCGTAGGCATAGGCCACCAGGACCCGGGCCAGAGGACCCACCTCGCAGGACTCGCCGTCATACCGCGGGGCCTTCATCCAGGAGTATCGATCCGTGGGATTATAGTCGCCGTGCTGCGGGTCGGTCTCCCCCTTGAAGGGATGTCTGGCATCGCTCCCCTTGTACCAGGAGTGGGCCACGTGCTCGGTGACCTGCTCGTGGGTTGCCATCTTCACGCCGCCCAGGTCGCGGTTCATGATCACGCCGCGAGGCATGAAGAGACTCTCGGGCTCCTTGTCCGTATTGGGCAGGTCGCCCCAGGCCAGGAAATTCGTGCACCCGCCGATGGCGCCCCAGTCCTTGTAAAAGGAGCCGACGGCCAGGATGTCCGGAATGTACACGTTTTTGACGAACTCCTGGGTCTCCTTCCAGAGGTACAGGAATTCGGCGATGTTGTCTGGAGTCAGCTCGGAAATGCATGTCACTCCGCCCACGGCCAGGGACTGGAGGTGCGGGTTCTTGGCGCCGAACACCGCGTGCATCTTCACCGCCTTGGCCTGGAGTCTCAGGGCCTCGATGTAGTGGCTGGCGGCCATGAGGTTCGCCTCCGGGGGCAGCTTGTAGGCCGAGTGACCCCAGTAGGCATTGGTGAAGGGGCCGAGCTGGCCGCTGTCCACGAAGGTCTTGAGCCTCTGCTGGACGTTTTTGAAGTAGGTGGCGCCTCCCCAGGGGGCGTTGCTCACATTGTCCGCCAGGGCGGCCGTCTTTTGCGGGTCGGCCTGCAGGGCGCTCACAATGTCCACCCAGTCCAGGGCATGGAGGTGATAGAAGTGGACGATGTGGTCGTGCTGGAACTGGGCCCCGTGCAACAGATTCCGAATGATGCGGGCATTTTCAGGAATTTTCACGCCCACTGCATCCTCTACCGCACGGATCGAAGCGAGGTAGTGGGTATAGGTACAGACGCCGCAGGACCGCTGTGTAAACAGTGGCGCATCCCTCGGATCGCGACCTTTCAGGATCATCTCGATGCCGCGGAACATCTGTCCGGAGCTCCAGGCATTGACCACCTTCCCTCCGGCCACTTCGACTTCGATCCGAAGGTGGCCTTCGATACGGGTAATCGGATCTATCGTGATTCTCTTGGCCATGTTATCTCCTCTCGTTCTCCTGGTTATCGGTTCGGGAATACGCGATCAGATCCGCCGCCTAGGACTCCTCGAAGAAAGGCGACATCTCGTCCCAGAAGTTGGGCTCACTGCAACCGATGCACGGGTGTCCGGCCTGAATGGGCCAGCTCGTGCCCCCGTTGAACTTGACGATGGGGCAGTTGTTGTAGGTGTCCGGTCCTTTGCAGCCCATCTTGTACAGGCAATAGCCCTTGGCGGCTTCTTCGGAACCGAACTCCTCAACGAATTCGTCATTCTCGTAGTGGGACCTTCTGGGGCATTGATCGTGAATGGTCTTCCCGTACGCGAAGAGCGGTCGGTTAAGCCAGTCGAGCGCGGGCAGGGATCCGAGGAGCAGGTAGTTCACGACGGTGCCGACAAAGTTGATCGGGTTGGGAGGGCATCCCGGAATGTTCACGGTCTTGATGCCCAGCGCGTCTCCGACGCCCTTGTATCCCCCGGGGTTGGGCTTGGCGGCCTGGACGCCGCCGAAGGCGGAGCAGGAACCGAGGGAGATCACGGCGGCCGCCTTGGGGCAAACCTCCTTGGCGATCTCGAGAAAGGTTCGTCCTCCGATCTTGCCGTAAGCCCCGTCGTAGGCCGTGGCAATGGCGCCCTCCACGACGCAGATGAATTTCCCTTCGTATTTCTTGATGGCGGTTTGGAGGTTCTCTTCGGCCTGATGGCCGGAGGCCGCCATGATGGTCTCGTGATACTCGATGGAGAGAATCTCGAGAACCAGTTCATCGATCCAGGGATACATGGAACGCAACACCGCCTCGGAACAACCCGTACATTCCGCGAAATGAAGCCACACCACAGGGGGTCGCTGCTTCGGTGCCGCAAACACCTCCGCGACCTTGGGGATGAACGACGAAGATAGACCCATGGTCGCGGTCAGGAAACCGCAGTACTTCATGAAGTCCCTTCGTGAGACCCCTTTGTCCGCTAGCCTCTCATAGAACCCCTTTTCCTCTTTCATTGGCACCTCCATGATGCTGGTTTGAATGGACCCGAGGGCATTTATAGACGCTCAATATAAATACGAAAAGTGCAGGCTTGTCAATGACTTTTTCCGGGCGGGCGGCCGCCGGAAAAGAGGTTCGGGTATTGGGTTTCGGGACGCAGAAGATGAAAAGAGAAAGCGGTGTTTCAGAGGGCCGGGGGTGCGGGCATCAGAGGTTGTCGTAGTGGCTGAACTGCATGGTGAAGGTCCCGCGCCCCTGGGATACGGAGCGAAGGGCCGTGGAGTACCCGAACATGCTGGAGAGCGGCACCCGGGCAAGGATGACCTGCAAGGGCCCTCGGCTCGTGATCTCTTCCACCTTGCCCTGCCGTGAGTTCAGGTCACCGATGACTTCTCCCATGAATTCCTCGGGCACAAGGATCTCGGTCTTCATGACGGGCTCGAGCAGGATGGGATCCGCCTGCTGGCAGGCCCTTTGAAAGGCCATGCCCCCGGCCACACGAAAGGCGGTCTCGCTCGAATTCAACTCGTGAATCACGGCATCGAGGAGGGTCGCTTCCACATCGATCACGGGATAGCCCATGACGGGTCCGCTGGTGGCGGCCTCCTCTATCCCCTCTCGGACGGCGGCAAGGAATGCATCGCTCAGATCGGCGTTGGCGCAGTGGTCCACAAAGAGTATACCGCTGCCGCGTGGAAGGGGAGAGAGGGCGATGCGGACTCCCGCAAAGTGCTGTTGTCCTCCCAGGTCCTTCTCGAAGATCTCTTCGTGTTCAACGGCCTTCTGGATGGTTTCCCTGCGGACCACCTGGGGGCGGCCCTGGTTGGTTTCCACATTGAATTCGCGCTTGAGCCGGCCCGTGAGGATTTCCAGGTGGAGTTCTCCCATTCCGGATATCACGATCTGCCCGGTCTCATCATCCACCTTGAATTTGAATGTTGGATCTTCCGCCGACAGCTTTTCCAGGGAGCCCATGAGCCGGTCATGATCCTGAACGCGTTTGGGTTCCACGGCGATGGAGATCACCGGTTCGTTGAACTGCATGGGCTCCAGAAGGATGGGCCGGTCCTCCCGGCAGAGCGTGTCTCCTGTAGCGGCGAATTTGAGTCCCATGACCGCAATGATGTCTCCGGCGGACGCCTGATCCACGCGTTCCCGCTTGTTTGAATGCATCTTGAGGATCCGCGCCAGTTTTTCCGTAACGTTCCGCCTCGGGTTGAAGGCTGCGTCCCCCGCCTTGACCGACCCGGAGTAGATTCGGAGGTAGGTCATCCTTCGACCCTGGTCCATGCTCACCTTGAAGGCCAGGGCCGCAAACGGGCCCTTCGCGTCCGCTTTCCGGGTTTCCGTCTGTCCGGTGAGCGGGCTCTTCCCTTCGATGGGGGGGACATCCAGCGGGGAGGGCAGGTATGCAACAATGCCGTCCAGAAGGGGTTGAATCCCCTTGTTTCGAAGGGCGGCCCCGCAGAACACCGGCACCAGCTCGAGGTGGAGGGTGGCCTGCCGAATGGCATCCTTCAGGTCGCTTTCGCTCAGTTCCTCTTCGGCCAGGTATCGGTCCATGATGCGATCGTCGTGGTCCGCCAGGGTCTCGATCAGGGCCTCTCTATTTGCGGCCGCTTCTTCAGCCAGGTCATCCGGAATGGCCTCCTCATGAAAAGCGGCCCCCAGGTCCTCGTCTTCCCACCGGATGGCCTTCATCTTCAGCAGATCGATCACGCCCCGGAACCGGTCCTCGGCCCCCCAGGGGATCTGCAGCACGAGAGGCGTGGCGGCCAGCCGTTCCCGAATCATCTGCACCGCCCGGGGGAAATCGGCCCCGATCCGATCCATTTTGTTGATAAAGGCGAGCTTGGGGACCTTATAAGCGTCCGCCTGATGCCAGACCGTCTCGGACTGGGGTTCTACGCCCCCGACGGCGCAGAACACGCCGATCGCTCCGTCGAGCACACGGAGGGATCGTTCCACCTCCATGGTGAAATCCACGTGTCCGGGTGTATCGATCAGGTTGAGACTGTGTCCGAGCCAGATGCAGGTGGTCACGGCGGAGGTGATGGTGATGCCCCGCTCTTTTTCTTCCAACATCCAGTCCATGGTGGCTGCGCCGTCATGGACCTCCCCCATACGGTGCAGGCGTCCGGTGTAAAAGAGGATGCGCTCACTGATGGTGGTCTTCCCCGCGTCGATGTGCGCGATGATGCCGATGTTGCGGGTGGTTTTCAAATTGAGCGGTGGTGTCATGGTGCTGTTTCCCTGAATGGCCGAAGACGCCCCCTGTCATTGACAGGAACGGCCAATCTAAGGTATCTTTCCTGGCCTGTCAAGGCGCAAGCCGGGGATCGGGACGCCGCACGGTTCGGCCGTCGGGCCGATCGGGAGAAACCGGGCAAGCCGGACTCCGCGCTCCGCAGGAAGAGCGTGTTCCGCCGTTTTGCCTCCATTCCGGGATGAACAGAGGATCCCATGACCATTCAAACGTCTTCACCCACGGGCCGGCGGTTGCTCACCATGTATGACAGCATGCTGGACCATTTCGGCCCTCAGGGTTGGTGGCCGGCCCAGACGCCCCTGGAGATGATGGTGGGGGCGGTGCTGACCCAGAACACCAACTGGGGCAATGTGGAAAAGGCCCTGGGCAGCCTGAAGAAAGGCGGGGAGCTGACCCTGGAGCGACTTCACCGTCTGCCCGTGGAGAGCCTGGCCGATGCCGTTCGCCCGGCAGGCTACTTCAATATCAAAGCGCAACGCCTCAAGAACCTGATCCGATTCATGATGGAGGCGTACGGTGGAGATATTCCCCGCATGCTGGAGGATGAATCCCGGCGCCTTCGATCGGGGCTTCTTGGGGTGAAGGGCATCGGGCCGGAGACGGCGGACTCGATCCTCCTGTACGCGGCCTTTCGGCCGGTGTTTGTCGTGGACACATACACCCATCGCATGTTGAGCCGTCACGATCTGGCGGACGAACAGGCGTCCTATGATGAACTCCAGGCCGTTTTCACGGATGCCCTTCCCGAGGACGTGCCGCTTTTCCAGGAATTCCATGCCTTGATCGTACGAACGGGGAAAGAGTACTGCCGAAAGAAACCGCTCTGCGACCTGTGCCCGGTTCGGGGGGTGGATCGATGACGCGGGCCTGATCCGGAGCGTGGGAACAAAAGGAGGACTCGATGCCGCAATTCATTCGGGCTGTCCGGGAGGGAAGGTGATGAACCCTTACCTGCGCTCCCTTCGGGCGCCGTTTCTTGCCGGATCCATGGTGCCGGTATTGATCGGCGGGGCCTATGCCCTTCACGAGGGCCGTTTTGCGTCCCTGCCGTTTGTGCTGTGCCTTCTGGGTGTGGCTGCGCTTCACCTGGGCGCCAACCTGATCAATGACTACCACGACGCCCTGGGCAGCGATCCCGTCAACCAACGGTTGACCCCGTTCAGTGGGGGGAGCCGCGTGATCCAGGAGAAGGCGGTGTCCCGCTCCACTGTGCGGGCGATGTGGATCGGCTTCTCCGCCTTGGCTCTCGCCTCGGGTATGGTCCTGGTGTTCATGGGGAGGCCTCTGGTGGCGGCCCTGGGCCTCTTGGGGCTGGGAATCGGATGGGCGTATTCCGCCCCGCCCCTTCAGCTCATGTCGCGGGGGCTGGGGGAGGTGGGCATCTTCTTTGCCTTCGGCCCGCTGATCACCCTCGGGACCTACTATGCCCTCGCGGGGGAATGGAGCGGGTCCGTTTTCCTTCTGGGCGTTCCACACGGGTTTCTGATCGCGGAGGTGATCTGGATCAACCAGTTCCCGGATTTCGAGGCCGACCGAAGGGCCGGCAAACGGAACCTGGTGGTCCGATGGGGACCTTCCGCCGGCCGGTTTTTGTATGCCGCCATCATGGGCCTCTCATTTTTCTCCATAGTGGTCCTTGTTTTCTGGGCGGGGTTTTCCCCGATCCTTCTCGCGGCCTTTGCGGCCCTGCCTTTGGGAGTCCGGGCCGTTCGTATCCTTTGGCGGGAGTACCTCTCCCACGAAGGCGTGGTCCCGGCCCAGGCCATGACCATTCAGACCCTGATCTTCCAGGGGCTCCTGATCACCCTGGGGCTTTCGATGAGCCGGTGGCTTCCCTGGTGGGGGTCTTGACAGGGCACATGGCCGGTAGAGGACGCGACATGACGAATGACAGCCCATCCGGCGGCCATGCGTGGCCCAAGTCCCTCCGTGACGGTCTGGGGGCCGCCTGGCCCGTCTATATCGGATACGTCCCGATTGGATTGGCCTTCGGAGTGCTGGCCCAGAAGGCCGGGTTCGGTCCCTTCCATGTGGGTCTCATGTCGCTTCTCGTGTTCGCGGGGAGCGCCCAGTTTATCGCTGTTTCCATGCTGGCCGCCGGCGCGGGCGCCTCGGCCGTCGTGACCACCACGTTCGTCGTCAATCTCAGACATCTCCTCATGAGTTCTTCTCTGGCTCCCCACCTGAATCAGGCCGGCCGGGGCCGCATTTTCCTCTTTGCCCATGGGGTGACGGACGAGAGTTTTGCCGTGAATCATGCGCGGTTCAGTCAAGGGGGATGGCATTGGAGGCCCGCCATGGTGGTCAACCAGAGCACCTGTGTTGTCTGGATAGCCGCCACCATGACCGGGGCCTGGGTGGGCCGCTTCATTCCCCAAGGCGCCCTGGGCATGGACTATGCGCTGATCGCCATGTTTCTCTGTCTCCTCGTCTTTCAGTTGAGAGGACGGCGACACTGGATAACAGCGGGGCTGTCCGGGTCGCTGGCGGTGGCCATCTCCCTGTGGCTTCCGGGAAACGCATACGTGATCCTCGCCACCCTCTTGGCCGCCACCCTGGGCACGCTTGCAACACGCGGCGGGAAGGAGCGGTGAACACGGGCGTTTACCGTGAAAATACGCTTAAGACTCTCTTGTCTGGGAGCCGGCAGCGCAACCACCCGTTGGACCGGCACCGGCAAGGCCGGAGCCTATTGGAGATACACGGGCGGATGATCCGGTTCCGGGCCTATCCATAAGGTGGAGCCGCAAAAAGCCATGGAATCCTTCTGGAGGACGGACACATGCCCGATATGGACTATGTCGTGATCGTGCTGGGCATGGGTGTCGTGACCTACCTTCCGCGCTGGCTGCCCCTGTTCGCGCTCTCCGGGCGTACAATGCCCCGCTGGTTTCTCGACTGGCTGGACCTGATCCCGGCGGCTGTGTTGAGCGCCCTGGTCCTGCCTGAACTCGTGACCTCGGGCGATGCCCCGCGCTTCCTGGATCTTCTTCAGCCGAACCTTCTTGTGGCGATTCCCGCCTTCCTGTTCGCCCTCAAGACCCGGTCCCTGGGGGGTACGGTGGTTGTGGGCATGGCCCTGTACTGGGTCTTGAGCTGACGATGTAAACGGTAGGCGTCCATCCGCTGAATCATGAATGTCGGCGGAGGAGGGCCGTTGACTTTCCTTGAACTCGAAAGGCCTTCAGGAGTATAAATGTCCGGGTTATCGTCGGCACGGCCTGGATTTCCGGTTCCAAGGTCTCACACCCGCCGGCCGGCGGATAGCCGATGGCTCAAAGGACATGCGAAGGATCGGTGTGTGGGGGTTGCCTGAAACCTGCACCCGAAACCTGAAACCCGAAACCCGGCGGGCCGAATGAGTGCCACCCTGCGAATCCACCTGGTTTTCGAAGATCGTGTGGGCGTCGTGGCCGACATATCGGCCAAGCTGGCGCGGACCGGACTGAACATCGTCTCCATGGAGGTGGAACGGAAGGACCGGCAGGCCCACGTGTTCATGGAGACGGAGGTCGGGGGAGGAGAGGCGGCCCGCGAGGGGATCACCGCGGACCTTCGCGGCATTCCCGACCTTCGTTCCATGCGGTTCATTCACATGCTTCCCGGAGAAAAACGGGAGAACACCTTCCGAGTGGTCCTGGACAATGCCAGCGACGGCATTCTGTCCATTGACGAGGAACATAAGGTCACGACGATCAATCAGGTGGCGAAACGGATCCTGGGGTGTGAGGATCGCCACGTGGAGGGATCCCGCGTGGAGGACCTGGGCCTTCCGGATGTGGCGATACTGGATTGCCTTCAAGGAAAGTCCTTCACCAACGAAAAACGGAGCCTGATCACGGGCAAGGGCCGTTGCGAGTTTTTTGCAACGGGTAAATCCATTGCCGATTCCCACGGGCGCATCGTGGGGGCCGTGGAGATCATGAAGGACATGGTGGAGATTCGGGAACTGGCCCAAGCCGTAAGCCGTCCGGACCGAATCACCTTCAGCGACTTCATCGGCCGAAGCCCGGCCGTAAAAGAGGCCCTGGGTTTTGCTCAGAAAATAGCCAAAACGGACTCCGTGATCTCCGTCCGCGGGGAGAGCGGCACGGGAAAGGAGCTGCTGGCCCGGGCCATTCACGCGGAGAGCGGTCGGGAAGGCCCCTTCGTTCCCATCAACTGCGCGGCATTGCCTGAGACCCTGCTCGAAAGCGAGCTTTTCGGTTACACGGGCGGGGCCTTTACCGGGGCCAGGCGGCAAGGCAAACCGGGGCTCTTTGAGTTGGCCCGCGGAGGGACGTTGTTTCTCGACGAGATCGCGGACCTGCCCCCGGGCCCCCAGGCCAAGATCCTCAGGGTGATTCAGGAGAAGCACGTACGGAGGATCGGCGGGCGGGACGAGATCGCTATCGATGTCCGCATCATCACAGCCACCAACCGGAATCTGGAACAAATGGTAGAGGAGGGGTCGTTTCGAAAGGACCTCTACTATCGAATCAACGTGCTCCCGATTCATATCCCCCCGCTGAAGGAGCGGGACGGCGATATTCCGATCCTGTCTGAACATTTCCTTTTTCAGCTCAACGCCAGGCTCGGGAAGACACCGCAATTCCTGGAACCCGGGGCGGTCCAGAAGCTTCGAAGGCACCAATGGCCGGGCAATGTGCGTGAACTTCGCAATGTGATCGAGCGTGCGGCGATTCTGTCCGAGGGTGAACGCATCGACCAGGCCGGCGTTCTGTTCAGCTTCGAGATGGGCCGAGGCGTCGCGGACCGTTCCGGGGGCGTGGAAGATCCCTTGGAAGAACGATCCCTTCAGAACCGACTCGGGCGATATGAACGGCAGATCGTCACCGAGGCCATGGCCCGGTTTTCCAGTGTCCGGGCGGCGGCGCAATGGCTCGGGATTTCCCACACGACGCTGTTGAACAAGCTGAAAAAACACCGCGTGGTACTGGAACGGAAATGAACCGATCGGAACGTTTTCGAACCGATGGCTAAGCCTTTTGAATTCCATCAGATAGACGCGTATTTTCAGGTGGTGGCACGATTTCAGACCGGAAGGCTGGGTCGAGGGCTTCACGGTGGGCCGCGGGCGAACCCATGGGTTCGGGCTGGAAACCCGCCAAGGGCGGGCCGAAAAGGCCATCCACTTCGGGAAACCGGGTGCATGGGGATTCGTCTTCTTCCGCTGACTCCGCTTGGCAGGTGTCTTGCTAGTGAGCAGGAGTTCAACCGGGACGGCGGACGGGTCGGCCGGAATCCCTCAGGCCCTGTCAGGCGTTCCCCGCATCGCTTTCCCGATGCGGTTTTCCAGGCGGTCCCCGGGTGAACGCCGCCTGAATGGACCCTTTGGATTGAGGAGGCGATCATGATCGTCGGAATACTGAAAGAGATCAAGACGGAGGAACACCGAGTGTCCATGACCCCTGCAGGGGTGGAAGTGATGCGCCAGCACGGGCATGACCTCTTGGTGGAAGAGGGGGCTGGAAGCGGAAGCGGGTTTGAAGACGACATCTATGTGCAGGCCGGCGCGGAGATGGTAAAGACCCCGAAGGAGATCTACGAGCGATCGGACATGGTCATGCACGTCAAAGAGCCCCAGCCCTCGGAATATGCCATGATCCGCGAGAATCAGATCGTCTTCACCTACCTTCATCTGGCTGCGGCCGAGGAACTCACGCGGGCCCTCATGGAACGAAAGTCGGTCAACATCGCCTACGAGACCATTGAGGACGATGACGGATCGCTGCCTCTTCTGACCCCTATGAGCGAGGTGGCCGGGCGTATGGCCATTCAGCAGGGCGCCAAGTATCTGGAGATGACCCACGGAGGCAACGGCGTCCTCCTGGGCGGGGTGCCGGGCGTTGACCCCGGGACCGTGGTCGTGATCGGGGGGGGCGTGGTGGGAACCAATGCCGCCAAAATGGCCTGCGGCCTCGGAGCCAAGGTGTACCTCCTGGACACGAATCTGCACAGGCTTCGCTACCTGAGCGATGTCATGCCCAGCAACTGCTTTCCCCTCATGTCCAGCCCCGCTCTCATCCGCGAACTCATTCCCAAGGCGGACGTCGTGGTGGGCGCTGTCCTGATCCCCGGGGCCAAAGCGCCCAGGCTGGTGACGCGCGATATGCTTGCAACCATGAAAAAAGGGTCCGTCCTGGTGGATGTGGCCATCGACCAGGGGGGGTGCTTTGAGACCTCGAAGGCCACCACCCATTCGGATCCCATCTACAGCATCGACGAGGTGGTCCACTACTGCGTGGCGAACATGCCGGGTGCTGTAGCTCGGACCTCAACCCTCGCCCTGACCAACGCGACTCTGCCGTATGCCGTGGAGATCGCCGACAAGGGCTGGAAGCGGGCCATGAGGGAGAATCGCGGGATTCGCCTCGGTGCGAACGTGGTGCAGGGGCGGGTGACATGCGGCGGGGTGGGCGAGGCCTTCGATCTCGAGTGCTCCCGGATCGACGATCTGCTGTGAGGCGCTGCGCTTCCGCTTGCTTCATGCGTCCATCGGATATAGCATGGTGTCGTTCGCCGGCCCGTGCCGCCGGTTCAGAATGCCATGCAAATCGTCTTCCCACAGAAAATGCGCGTGCTGACGTTGGTCGGTGTCGCCTTCCTTCTCCTCGTTTTCCTGGCCATCGGGTTCGCTTATCACGTCATGAGCCCGTGGGACCGGGAGGGCCGGGCCCGGGAGTTTGTGGTCCGGGAAGGCTGGAGCCTGAAAGAGGTGTCCGGAGAGTTGGAGCGGCGCCGCATTATCTCGAGCCGCTCCCTGTTTCGACTGTGGGCCCGGGTCCAGGGCGCCGGCCGAAAGATCCGGGCGGGAGAGTACCTGCTGGGCCCTCACCAGTCACCCGCTGAGATTCTCGACATCCTGATCCGGGGGGCGGTGATCACCCATCCCGTGACCATTCCCGAGGGCTACACGGTACGTCAGATTGCAGACACCCTGGAGAGGGAGGGCCTGACGAATCGGGAGTCGTTCCTGGCCCTGTTCCGGGATCCGGCCTTTATGGAGGCCCACGGCATTCCCGGACCGACCCTCGAAGGGTACCTCTATCCCGACACCTACCTTTTCGCCCGGGGCGTGTCCAGCCGACGGATCGCCGAGACCATGATCCAACGGTTCTGGTCCGTGATGGAACCGCTTCGCCCGCTGGCCTCCGCCAGAGGCTTGAGCATACGGGAACTGGTGACCCTGGCCTCCATTGTGGAAAAGGAGACCGGCAAGGCCGAGGAGCGTCCCATGATCGCCTCGGTCTTTTTGAACCGCCTGAAGCGGGGTATGCGCCTGGAGAGTGATCCCTGTGTCATTTACGGCATTTCAGACTTCAATGGAAACCTGACGCGAAAACACCTGGAGACGCCCACGCCGTACAACACCTATCGGATTCGGGGCCTTCCTCCGGGACCCATCGCCAGTCCCGGAGCGGCCGCACTGCAGGCCGTGTTGTCTCCGACCGAGTCGGATTTTCTCTATTTCGTATCCCGCAATGATGGATCCCATCAATTCTCCAGAACCCTCGCGGAGCACAACCGGGCCGTGCGCACGTACCAGAAAGGTCGCAGTCGCCCTAAAACGCCTTGACAGGATTCGGCTGTATACAGTATACAGATCCAGGCGACCCGAAGGGGTGATGCAATCCCTTCCCCGGAACGGTTCCCATGATCTCTGCAATGGCTTTCAAGGAGAGGGATATGGAAAGTCTCAAGGGCATCACCGTCTTGTCTCTGGAACAGGCCACCGTACTTCCCTACCTGACCTATCGCCTGGCCCAGGACGGGATTCAGGTGATTCGCCTGGAGCATCCCGTGTACGGGGACCCCAATCGAATGATCGGGGAGAACGTGCTCGGGGAGGAGCGAATGAACGCCTACTTCCTGTGCATCAACGCCGGGAAAAAGGCCCTGACCCTCAACCTCGCCGACCCGGAAGGCCGGGAGATGTTCTACGGCCTGATCCGGGAGTTGGATGTGGATATCTTCGCCACGAACCAACTTCCGCGGAACTACGGGAAGCTGGGCATCGACTATGATTCTCTTCGCGCCATCAAACCGGATATCATCTGGCTCGGGGTGACCGGTTTCGGCCCGGACAGCAACGAGGCGGCCTACGACCCCATCCTTCAGGCGAGATCGGGTCTCATGGATCTCACCGGGGAGCCGGACGCCGACCCTCAGGTCCTGGGAATTCCCCTTCCGGATATGGGGACCAGCGAGCACTCCTACGGTCTTTTAATGAAGGCCCTGTTTCACCGGGCCATGACCGGGGAGGGGACCTGCATTCACATGTCCATGTTCGAGTCCTCCGTGTCTTGGCTCACCGTCCCCATCACCCTGTCGACGCTGTTCGACCGGAAGATGACCCGGCGCGGCAACACCCATCAATTCTTCTGCCCGGTCTCCGTCTATCCCACGAGCGACGGGTTCGTCTACCTGGCCGTGGGCAATGACCGGCAGTGGAAATCCCTGATGTCGCTCGAGGCCTTTTCCTCCCTGAATCGACCGGAATACGAGAAGAACGCTGGGCGCATCCAGGACGTGCAGAACCTCAACCGGGAGCTCAGCGGGATCACACAACAACTCACCTCCGAAGAACTGATCGCGCTGCTCAACTCGATCACCCTTCCCGCGAGCAAGATCAAGGCCGTCTCCGAGGTCCTGGCGGATCCGTATGTCGAACGAAGGATCATGTCCTCCAAAGACCCGGTGACGGGAACGGAGATCACCCTGGCGCCTCCACCCAACATGACCCCTTTTGTCGAGGCCAACGACCGAAGGCTCTCCTTTCCGCCACGGTTCGGCGAACACAATGAGGAACTCTATGGCGGGATCCTGGGCCTGTCGGCGGATAAACTCGCCCGGCTCAAGGAACGCGGAGTCATCTAGACCTTTTCCACGCAGGCTCAACCATCTCTCACCCGGAGGACGGCAATGGATTATAGACTGAGCAACGAGCAAAGAGATATTCAGAGTGCGGCGCGGGAATTCGCGGAGAAAGAGTTCCCGGAGGTCGGTCCGGACTGCGATATGAAGATGGAGTTTCCCGAGGCCATCTGGCGGAAGGCCGGCGAGCTGGGTTTTGTGGGATCCACGATCCCGGAGGAGCACGGCGGGCCGGGCCTGGGTTTCGTTGAGCAGGCCCTGATTCTGGAGCAGTTCTGGAGGGTGGATCCGGGCATTGCGCAGGCCGTGATCAATTGTTCATTCGGCAGCGAACTCCTCTGGTGGTTCGGCACGGATGAGCAGAAGGCCAAGTACCTCCCTCCCGTGGCGGAAAGCCGGAAGAAGATGGGCATGGCCACCACCGAACCCGAGGCGGGAAGCGATGTCTCCAACGTCAGCACGCGGGCGGTCAAGGACGGAGGCGATTACGTCATCAACGGCAACAAGGTGATGATCGGCAACGCCACCATCGCGGATTTCGTCCTGGTGCTCTGCGTCACCAATCCCGAGGCCGAAGGTCACAAGAAGTGGAGCTTTCTCATCGTCGAGACGGACACTCCGGGGTACGACGCCACTCACGCGGAGAAGATGGGGACCCGTGCCGCCGACCTGGGTGATATCTTTTTCAGCGACTGCCGCGTGCCCCAAGGGCAGCTCCTCGGGAAGGAGGAAGGCCAGGGTTTTTATCAACTCATGAAGTTCTTCGACCACTCCAGGGCCTATGTGGCCGCCCATGGCCTCGGCCTCGCCCAGGGCGCCATGGAACAGGCCGTCAAACACGTGAAAAAGCGCGTGGCGTTCGGACAACCCCTGGCTGCGTTTCAGGATGTGCAGTTCACCATCGCCATGATGGATACGAAGATCGAGACGGCCCGAAACCTGATCTACAAGGCCTGCTGGTATCTGGATCAGGGCAAGGTGGATAAACGGCTCGTAGCCATGGCCAAGTGGTACGGCGCCCGGATGGGCGTGGAGGTGGTGGACGAGGCCCTTCAGCTCCATGGGGGATACGGCTATCTCAAGGACTATCCTATCGAACGTTTCTACCGTGATGCCAAGGTTGTCGAGATCTATGAGGGGACCAAGGCGGTGGAAAAGATGATTATCGCCCGGGAGATCCTGGGAAGATATTGAACCATGCGGGAAGAACCTCCTTCCCATATCCAGTGTGAGGACCATGCCCGGAGAAGCCAAGTTCGTCGATTCAGCATTCAGGGGTCTCAAGTCGCTGCCGGAACGCCGGTCCCTCGGTCAGCATGTCTACCTGCGCCTGAGGCAGGCCATCCTGAGGGGGGAAGTGGCTCCGGGTAGCCGACTCGTGGAAAGCCGGTTGGCCGATGCGCTGGGTATCAGCCGCACCCCGGTGCGCGAGGGAATTCACAAACTGGAACGGGAAAATTTGGTATGCCAGGGCCCGAGCGGCGGTTTTTTTGTGGCGGGGGTGACGCGGGAGGACATTCGAGAGACCTTCGGTATTCGGGCCGTCCTGGAGAGCTATGCAGCCTGCCTGGCCGCCTCGCAGCACCGGGAGGAAGAACTGGCCCCCCTGGACCGGAAGATTCGGGAATACCAGGCCAGCATGGATCGTGGGGACCTGGGTTCTCTCCTTCAAATCAACACGGAGTTCCATGACCTTCTCTACGGGCTGAGCAGGAGCTCCAGGTTGATTAAGATGATCAACGACCTTCGCGACCAGATCTTCCGCTTCCGCCAGGTCCTGCTCAAAGAGGAGGCGTGGGCCAGGGTCAGCAACGAGGACCACCGTCTCATGCTCGCATTCATTCGAAAGCGGGATACGGAAGGAGTGGAGCGTCTCGTGCGCGATCACATCCTACGGGGACAGGCGGTGGTGCTTCAGCATTTCGATCTGCCGGAGTCGGCAGGGCCGGGGATCGTGGTGTAACGCATTCAAAAGAAACATGATCGTTTTTCGAAGAGTCTCAACGCAGAAAAGGGGCTTTTTGCGAGACCATCACATCCTATGTCAAGGAGGCGTGAGGAGACACCATGCCGGAGAGAAAGATCAGAATACTGTTGGCCAAGCCGGGCCTGGACGGGCATGACCGCGGGGCAAAGGTGGTGGCTCATGCATTGAGAGACGCCGGGATGGAGGTGATTTACACCGGGCTTCATCAGACCGTGCAGAGCATCGCCGAACAGGCCGTTCAGGAAGACGTGGACGTGGTGGGTCTATCCATCATGTCCGGTGCCCACGTGCCCATTTGCCGGAAACTGATGGGCATATTCAGGGACAAGGGCGTCGATGACGTCCTGACGGTGGTCGGAGGCGTCATCCCGAACCGCGACATTCCGGTGCTCAAGGAGCTCGGTGTGGGCGGTGTGTTCCCCGGCGGAACGTCTTTTGATGAGATCGTGGGTTTCATCCGCAACACTATATCCAGGAATTAGTCACCGCGGAGGGCCAAGACCCCGCAAAAGACGGTCCGGTCCCGATCCGGAAGGTCGTCCGAATCACGGACCCGCCGCCGGGACCCCATCCGGTTAACCACCCACCAAAAACAAGGGGATTCGACTATGGGCGTTGCCACATACATCAAGAACGACAAGGATGCTATCGAAAAGGTCCTTCTCCAGTCCGGCATCGAGGTCAAGCCGACCTATACGCCGGAGGATCTGGAGAAGGTCGGCTTCGACTATGAGAAGGATCTCGGAGATCCGGGGGAGTTCCCCTTCACTCGAAGCATTCATCCCCAGGGTTACCGAAGCCGGAACTGGACCACGCGCCAGTACACGGGGTTCGGCACGCCCGAGGAGACCAACGAACGGTTCAAGCTGATGATTTCCCACGGCCAGACCGGCCTTAATGTCGCCTTCGACCTACCCACGCAGATGGGATACGACTCGGACGACCCCATGGCCGAGGGAGAAGTGGGTCGCGTGGGGATGGCCGTGGATTCGCTGCGCGACTTCGAAGTCGCCTTCAAGGGTATTCAGCTCGACCGGATCGGATCCGGCCTGACCATCAACGCCGTGGCCTCCATCATGCTCGCCATGTACCAAGCCGTTGCCGAGAAGTACGGATTTGCGAAGGAGCGGATCTCGGCGACGCCCCAGAACGACATCCTCAAGGAGATCGTGGGACGGGGGGCGTGGATCTATCCCGTGGAGCCGGCCGTGAGGTTGATCGGAGACACCATTGAGTACGGCATGAAAGAGCTTCCCCGATGCAACCCCGTTTCCGTGTGCGGGTACCACATTCGGGAGTCGGGCTGCACGCCTGCCCAGGAGATATCCTACGCCTTCATGATTGCGTTCGCCTACATCGACGAGGTGGTGAGCCGAGGGTATCCGGCCAAGGATTTTGTAGGACGGTTTTCCTTCAACCTGAACATCTACGGGAACCTCTGGGAGACCGTGGCCAAATTCAGGGCCGCCCGCAAACTCTGGGCCAAGCTTCTGCGAGAGCGCTACGACGTCCAGGACAACAAGTCCCTCTTCCTTCGGGGAATCTTCGGCGGCGGCGGCTCCGGCATGACCAAACAGCAGCCCGAAAACAACATCATGCGTGGGGCCTACTACGCTCTGGCCGCGGCCCTGTCGGGCGCACAGACCACCGCCCTCTGTTCCTTTGACGAGGCCTTCACCATCCCCACGGAGCGGGCCGCCCTTCTCAGCCTGAGGACCTTTCAGATCCTCATGGACGAGATCGGCCTTCGGGACACGGTGGATCCCCTGGCCGGGTCCTACTTCCTGGAGACCCTGACCAAGCAGATGGAGGAAAAGATTCTCGAGGAGATGGACCGCGTCGAGAAGGTGGGCGGCATGGTGAAGGCCGTCTCCTCCGGGTTCGTCCAGCGGGAAGTGGCCCGGCAGGCCTATGAGTATGAGCGGAAGCTGCAAGAGGGGAAGGTCATCAAAGTCGGCGTCAACCGGTATACGGAAGGGGTCGATATGGAGGTAGAACTCCATGAGTACAATGAAGAATGGGCCAATAAACAGATCAATAAATTAAAGGAAGTAAGAAAACAAAGAGATAATAAAATTGTAGCTGAAGATTTAAAGAAACTTGAAAAAGCATCAAAAAATAAAGAAAATGTGATGCCTTATCTAGTCGAGTGCTGCAAGGCCTATGCAACGGTCGGGGAGATGGCCAATGTCTTTCGCGACGTTTTCGGGGAATACGTTGAACCGAGCATCTTTTAACGATACACTTCAACGACCCGATGGAGCGATGATCAACGAAAGGGGGTGACGGAAGAGAAGCAAGAGTACCGCGTGGATTGAGAGGGGATCCCTAGTTCATGTCCATCCAACATCGAAGGAGGTCTGCATCATGAGACGTCATATCGTGTGTCTGCTGGCCGGAGTCTTTCTGGCCTCCCTGCTCGCCGTAAGCCTTGCGCCGGCCCCCGCGGCGGCTGCCGACATCCAGTTGAACTATGCCAACTTCCCCCCCGCCCCCACCTTCCCCTGCGTCCAGATGGAGCGATGGAAGGAAGAGGTGGAAAAACGGACGAACGGCAAGGTGTCCGTCAAGACCTTTCCGGGTGGAACCCTGATCGATGCCAAGAACATGATGGACGGCGTCATTGCTGGACAGGCGGACATCGGCTGCCTCTGCATGGCCTATCAGCCCGGCCGGTTTGTCGTGACGAACGCCACGGCCCTTCCCATGGGCTTCCCCAATGCCACCGTAGCCAGCCTGGTCCTCTGGGACCTCTATGAAAAATACAACCCAGAAGAATTCTCCAAGGTGAAGGTCCTCACCATGTTCGCCTGTGCCCCTGCCAACATCTATGCCAATGTCCCGGTTCGCAACCTCGCGGAGCTCAAAGGACTCCAACTGCGGGCGTCGGGCGGTGTGGCCGAGGTCATCAAGGCGCTGGGCGGCACCCCTGTGGGCATGCCCCAGTCCGAGACCCCGGAGGCCCTTCAGAAGGGGGTCGTGAAAGGGGCCGTCTCCTCTCTGGAAACCCTCATGGATTTCAAGTATGCGGAACTCTGCCGTCACGTCACCATCTTGAACGGCCCCATCTACCCGTTTGCCGTCGTGATGAACATGGCCAAATGGAACAGCCTGCCGGATGACGTCAAAAAGGTCTTTGACGACATGAGGGTGGAGCAGGCCGAGTGGACGGGCAAATACATGGATGATCACGTGAACAAGTCCATTGCCTGGTCCAAGGAAAACTACAAGATCGAAATCTATGAACTCCCCGAAGCCGAAATGGCCCTCTGGAACGAAAAAATGGCCCCCATCATCTCCAAATGGGTCGAAGACGCCAATGCCAAAGGTCTTCCCGGTCAGGCCATTGTGGACGACATGAAGGCCCTTGCCCAAAAGCACCAGGGCAAATAGTCCAACGCCTCTTCCCTCTCTCCGCTGCAAGGCTCGACTCCATGCGTCCGGCAGCGGATGAGGGGAAAGAAGTGCTTCCAGGGGAAAAGAATGGCATTTCTGAATAAGCTCGCGCTGACGCTCAACCGTGTACTCATGGCCATCGGGTGCGGCCTGCTGATGGTCATGATTTTCCTCACCTGCGCCAATATCTTCCTGCGGACCATCTGGGTCCCCATCCAGGGGACCTATGAACTCATGGGGTATTTCGGGGCCGTGCTCACGGCCTTTGCCCTCGGATATACCCAGATGCGTCGCGGCCATATTTCCGTGGACCTTGTGGTGATGGCGTTTTCACCAAAGGTCCAGAAAATCCTGGAGGGGGTCAACGCCTTCATCTGCATGGCCTTCTTCGGCCTGGTTGCCTGGCGGATCACTCGCATCGGCACGACCTTGTGGCAGACCGGAGAGGTCACCGAGACCCTTCGGATCATTTACTACCCCTTTGTCTACGGGGTGGCCCTGGGATGCGCCGCTCTCTCCCTCATCTTTCTGACGAACCTGATCCAGTCCTTTATCCCTGCAAAGGAGGAAACCCCATGAGCATGACCCTGGTCGGGGTACTGGGCATCGTGATTCTCCTTCTGGTCTTGTTCTTCCTGGGTATGCCCGTAGGGTTCGCCATGGGGATCGTGGGGTTTTGCGGTTTCTGGTACGCGGTCTCCTTCGAGGCCGCCGTCAGCGTGGTGGCCACGGATGTCTGGACCACCTTTTCCAAATATGGGCTGACCGTGGTCCCCCTTTTCATCCTCCTGGGGTACATCGCCTTCAACTCAGGGATTGCAGCGCGGCTCTACGCAGCGGCCTACACATGGGTGGGCCAGTGGCGGGGAGGGCTGGCCATTGCCACCATCGGGGCGGATGAGCTTTTTGCAGCCATCTGCGGTTCCAATACGGCAACGGCCGCCACCATGGGGACCGTGGCCCTTCCCCAGATGCAGAAATACAACTACGACACCCGGCTGAGCAGCGGTACCGTGGTCACGGGCGGGACCCTGGGGACGGTCATGCCGCCCAGCGTGGTCCTCATTGTCATCGGGCTGCAGACGGAGCAGTCCATTATCGATCTCTTTCTGGGAGGCATTCTGCCCGCCATTGTCCTGGGGCTCCTGTTTGTCCTGACCATTGTTGTGCTGTGCCGGATCTATCCCCACTACGGTCCGGCAGCCCCGAAGACCAGTTGGCGGGAACGATGGCGCTCCCTGGGGGGGGTCGCAGAGGCCCTCATCATCTTTGTGCTGATCATCGGAGGCCTCTATTCCGGTCTGTTCACCCCCACCGAGGCCGGGGCCGTCGGGGTCTTCTTCGCCCTGGCCGTCACCGTGATCACACGAAGGCTGACCTGGAAAAATTTTGTCAGCTCCATGATGGACACCCTGAAGATCACGAGCATGGTCTTTTTTCTGGTGACCGGGGCCATTATCTTCGGCAGGTTCCTGGCCGTGACCCGCATCCCATTCATGATCGCCGAATTTGCCTCCGGCCTCCCGGTATCCCCGTATATCATTCTGGCTTTTATCCTGATTATCTACCTCATCGGCGGGTGCTTTGTGGACTCCCTGGGCTTTCTGGTCATGACCATACCCATTTTTTTCCCTCTGGGCATGGCCCTTGGCTTTGACCCGATCTGGTATTCCATTCTCCTGACCATGGTCACCACCATGGGGGCCATTACGCCCCCTGTGGGTGTCAACATATATGTGGTCAAGGCCCTGGCCCCGGAAATCGAACTCAGCACGATCTTCAAGAGCGTGAGTTACTTCCTCGTGGCCTGTGTTGTCTCTGTGATTATCCTGATCATTTTTCCGGACATCGTCCTGGTCATACCGAATATGGCGAAATAGTGCGGAGTGCGGCACGGTACACTCGTCGCTCCACACGTGAAAAAACAGGCAGCAATCCATACCCATTTTGACGGCTTCGTGACAATCCCTTCTGCTACCGCTGGGAAGGCCTTAATGGTATGAAAATGCTATGGAAGACCTGAAGACTTCGGGCATTTTACCCCTCCATCCATTTTCGCGTGAGGTGAACTCAGATATGCCAAAACGTTTTATGCCTGACCTGAAGACAGAGGAAGAACTGAAGTCCCATCAGCTGAAGGGTCTCACGTGGACCGTGGCGCACGCCTACAACGGCTCTCCCGTCTACCGGGAAAAGCTGAATAAGGCCGGGGTCCGTCCCGAAGACATTCGATCTCTGGACGACCTGAAGCGTCTTCCGTTCACCACGTCCAAGGACCTTCAGGAGGGGTACCCCTTTCCCCTCCTCTCGGTCCCTTTCGAGAAGGTGGTGCGCATTCACGCCTCCTCGGGGACCACGGGCAAGCGGAAGGTCCTCTGTTACAGCCAAAAGGACATTCAGGACTGGGCCCATTTTTTCGCAAGGTGTTATGAGATGGCCGAACTCACCCCCGAGGACCGGGTCCAGATCGCGGTGGGGTACGGCGTGTGGACCGCCGGCGTCGGCTTCCAGTTGGGCTGTGAGACCTTCGGCGCCATGGCCGTGCCCGCGGGCCCGGGGAATATGGAGATGCAGTGCGAATTTCTCGTGGACTTCGAGAGCACGGTCATGTGCTGCACGGCCTCCATGGGCCTTCTCATGGCCGAGGAAGTGAACCGGCGCGGGCTTCGCGACAAGATCCACCTGAAAAAGATGATCTTCGGGTCCGAGCGGTCCAGCGACGCCATGCGGTCGCGAATTCGGGATCTTCTGGGCGTCGAGCACCTGTTCGACATTCCGGGCATGACCGAACTCTACGGCCCGGGCACCGGTCTGGACTGCCGATATCACGCGGGGATCCACTACTGGGCCGACTACTACATCCTGGAGATCCTCGACCCGGACACGCTGGAGCCGGTCCCGGAGGGAGAGGTGGGGGAGATGGTGGTGACCACGCTTCGAAAGGAAGCGGTTCCCTTGATTCGGTATCGGACCCGGGACCTGACCAAACTCATCCCGGGGCGGTGTGAGTGCGGATCGATTCTCCCGAGGCATGACCGGATTCTGGGGCGTTCGGACGACATGATCATCTACCGGGCCGTGAATATCTATCCAGGACAGGTGGATCATGTCCTGTCCGGTATTTCCGGGATCGGGAGCGAGTACCAGATCGTCCTGGACCGCAAGGATGACGGCCGGGATTACATGACATTGCGCATCGAGCGGGGTGAGGGAGCTGAGACCAGCTCTGATCCGGACCTCTGCGACCGGATCGGCAAGGAGATCAAGAAGCAGATCCTGGTCAGCGCTCAGGTGGAGGTGGTGGACTACGGCGAACTGCCCCGGTCCGAGCGGAAGAGCAAGCGGGTCTTCGACAATAGAGAATGAGAATAAGTGCCTAAAGTGAGCTAAAGTGCCTAAAGTGAACTAAAGTTGACGGCTTCGGGAAAAGCCCCTCAGCCGTCGCTGGATAGGCCTTCACCGATGGAAAACGTTTTGGCAGATCTGAAGGTCCCGGCCGCTCACCTCCGATCGGTATTCATTTCAGTAACTTTAGTCACTTTAGCTCACTTTAGATACTTTAGACACTGCCTTTACTGTAGTCACTTTAGGCACTCTAGCTCACTTTAGGCACTGTCTTTACTTTAGTCACTTTAGTTCACTTTAGTCACTTTAGGCACTGTCTTTACTTTAGGCACTTTAGGCACTCTAGCTCACTTTAGGCACTGCCTTTATTTAGGCACTTTAGGCACTTTAGCTCACTTTAGGCACTGTCTTTATTTAGGCACTTTAGGCACTTTAGCTCACTTTAGGCACTGTCTTTACTTTAGGCACTTTAGCGCACTTTAGTCACTTTAGGCACTTCATTTGGTGAGGGGGTATTCCATGAAGAAGTTCGACTACCACATGCCGGAAAGCCTGCATGAGGCCTTCGGCCTGATGGAGAAGTACCAGGGCCGCGCCCGGTATATTGCGGGCGGAACGGACGTGATGGTCCGGGTCAAGCAGGGGGCCGCTCGACCGGACGCCTTGATTTCGCTGAGGCATATCGAGGCCCTCAAGGGCATGCACTGGAACGGCGCTCTGCGCCTGGGGAGCATGACCCTCTTTCGCGACCTGGAACGGGACAAGGACGTGGAGCGGACCTATGCGGCGTTGGCCCAGGCCGTGCGGGTACTGGCCAACCCGCAGGTGCGCAATGTGGCCACCATCGGAGGGAATCTGGCCAATGCGGCTCCTTCGGCCGATTGCGCGCCACCGCTCCTGGTGATGGAGGCGATATGCCGGATCGACGGCCCCGGTGGAGAACGGGAGGTCCCGGTGGAGGCCTTCTTTCTGGGTCCCGGGAAGACCTGTATGACTGAGACCGAGGTGCTCAAGGCCATCGAGATCCCTGCGCCCGACAAGGGCGCGGTCACGGCCTTTGCCAAGGCGGGGAGGGTCAGCCAGGACATCGCCCTGGTCAACGCGGCGGTTATGCTGGTCATGGATGGGCCTGTGTGCAAGGACTGCCGTCTGGCGGCCGGGGCCGTGGCCCCGGTCCCCCTGCGTCTCAAGCGGGCCGAGGAGGCGGTTACAGGCCGGGAGATCACGCCGGACCTTCTGGACCATGTCAAAGGGATCGTGGAGGAGGAGGTCCGCCCCATTACGGACGTCCGGTCCTCGGCGGAGTATCGCCGGATCATGTCCGGAGTCCTGGTGAAGCGGGCCATTGGACAGGCCACGGGAGGTATCGTGTAATGGACTGCGCCGGGGCGTGTGTCATCGGCGATCTGGAGGAAACCGAATCATGAAGAGAGAGATCACATTTACCCTGAACGGCTACGAGGTCTCCGCTGAAGTGGAATCCCACAGGGTGCTCCTCGAGGTCTTGAGGGATACCTTTGACCTGAAAGGGACCAAGCCCGGCTGCGGGCAGGGAGAATGCGGTGCGTGTACCGTGCTCGTGGACGGCGTCAACGTGGACTCATGTCTGTATCCGGCGTTTGAGATCGAAGGAAAGACCGTGACCACCATCGAAGGGCTCATCCGGGAAGGGAACAGGCTTCACCCGATTCAAGAGGCCTTTGTGGCCCACGGTGGAATTCAGTGCGGGTTCTGTTCGCCGGGGATGATCATGTCTGCAACGGCCCTGCTGAGCGAAAACCCCGCGCCGTCGGATGATGAGATCAAGCAGGGCATCTCCGGGAACCTCTGTCGCTGCACGGGGTATGTCCAGATCGTGGAATCGATTCGCGATGCGGCGGCCGGAATGAAGCAGAACGCCGGGTGACATCGCCCGGGACCGATCCGCCGTTCAACAGGAATAACCGGACACGTAACCGAATATCGAGGGCCCAAATGACCAAGAAATTCAGATTTATCGGCACGGAAGTGCCCAGGCCGGATGCCCCTGACAAGGCGGCGGGAAAGGCGGTGTATATCCACGACCTGGTCCGGCCCGGGATGCTTTTCGGAAAGATCAAGTACAGCGAGTATGCACACGCCAGGATCAAACACATCGACACGTCCAAGGCGGAGCGGTTGCCGGGTGTACGTGCCGTGCTCACCGGCGACAACTCCCCGATGATCCGCTACGGCTTCATCAAGGACAACTTCGTCTTCAAGCGGGATAAGGTCCGGCAGTTCCGGGACGAGGTGGCGGCCGTGGCCGCCACGGATCCCGACACCGCCGCGGAGGCCGTGGACCTGATTCAAGTGGAGTATGAGGAGCTTCCGGGGGTTTTCGATCCGGAAGAGGCCCTCAAGGAAGGCGCGCCCCTGATCCATGAGACGGATCCACGCGGCAAGCCCCGCAAGGACAACCTGGTTCCGGTCCCCTGGCGGTTTGTGGCGGGGGATGTGGAAAAGGCCAAGCAGGAGGCCGCGTACATCGCCGAGGACTCGTTTACGACCCAGCTCATTCAGCAGAGCTGCATGGGGACCGCGGGTTGCATCGCGGAATTCGACCTTCAGAACAACCTGATCATCCACACCAAGACCCAGATCCCCTTTCTGGCCCAGAACGATTTCAACCAGGCCCTCAAGGCCATGGGCCTCAAGGGGAAGAACTCCCGGGTGATCGTGCCGACACTGGGTGGATCTTTCGGTACGGGGCTCGACACGCACGGCTACGAGTTCATCGCCATCCTGCTCGCCTTCAAGACCGGCCGGCCCGTCAAGATCGTCCTGGACCGGGAGGAGGAATTCAAGACCCTCTCCCCCAGGCAGCCCACCCGGAGCCACATCATTCAAGGATGCGACAAGGACGGAAAACTCCTCTTCCGCGACCTGCGCATGATCCTGGACAACGGGGCCTATACATCCTGGGGGGCGACGACGCCGAGCGTCATGATGCTTCCCGTATCGAGCATCTACCGGGTCCCCAACGTCTTTTTCGAGACCCGGATCGTCTATACGAACAACACCTACTGCCAGGCCATGCGGGGCTACGGCAACCCCCAGGCCGCCTGGCCCCTGGAGTGCAACCTGGATCACCTGGCCGAGAAGGCGGGCATCGACCCCTACGAGTTCCGCCTGATGAACCGGAACATCCCGAACGATATCACCCCCATGGGGTTGAATATCACGTCATGCGGTCACGAGGAGTGCCTGAAGACCGTGGCCGACAGGCTCGGTTGGACGGAAAAGCGGGGCAAGGGCCGTAGCGCGGAAAACGGCAAGGCCCGGGGCGTGGGCATGGCCTCCCTGTTCCACGTGGGCGGTTCGGGGCGGGTCTACCGGTCCGACGGCTCCGGCATCATCATGAAGCTGGACGATTTCGGGAACGTGTCCGTGATTGCGGGAGGGGTCGAGATGGGGCAGGGGTTCGAGTCCTCCCTGGGACTGGCCTCGGCCGAGGCCCTGGGCGTGACCCCGGACAAGGTCAAGGTGATCACCGGAGATACGGCCACCTGCCCGTGGGATGTGGGGACCCACGCCAGCCGGGGCGCCTTTACGGCCTGCAATGCGGCGATTATGGCTGCGGACAAGGCCCGCAGCAAGATCTTTGAACTGGCGGCCGAGCACTTCATGCCCCGCATTCAGTTCAAGGAAAAGCTGAAACAGAAAAAAGACCCCGCCTATCAACCTCCGGGTCTCGATTACGAACGGGTGCTGGGGCCTGAGGACTTCGATATGTCGGAAAACGTGATTTTTCTGAAGGAGGACCCGGATCATCCCCTGCTTCGTCTCGGACTGGACGAGGTCCTTCGGGAGGCCCATTACAAGGAACAGGGGACCATGGTCGTGACCGAGGCCTTCTACGACCCGTGCAACCAGAATCTGGACATGAAGACCTGCCGGGGCAACATGTCCGCGGCCTACATCTTCGGTACGCAAGGGGCCGAGGTGGAGGTGGACACCGAGACCGGAGAGGTCAAGGTACTGCACTTCGCCGCGGCCCACGACGTGGGGCAGGTGCTCAACCGCCAGACCATTCTTGGGCAGATCTACGGCGGGGTCATGACGGGGATCGGCTATGCCCTGTGTGAGGAGTACAAGACGAAACAAGGGAGGAACCTGAACCCCAATTTTCTCGACTATAAGATCCTCTCGGCCCCGGATGTGACGTTCCCCGTGGACGTGGACTGTATCGAGACCCATGACGAGGAAGGCCCCTTTGGGGCCAAAGGCGTGGGGGAGCCCGGTCTCGTGCCCACGGCCCCGGCCATCGCCAATGCGGTGTACGACGCTATCGGCGTGCGAATCCGGTCGCTGCCCATCACGCCGGAGAAGGTCCTGGCCGCCCTGAAGGAGAAAAAGGAGTGAGAAGAGGAAGGACTGAAAAGGCGTCTCCCGCGGAATCGCAGAGGCGCAGAGAAATAGAAGGAAAATGGAAGGCACAAAAAGAGAATCAATGAACGGAGAAGGCCATATGGATATGGAAAAGAAGCTCTACCCGACCTGTATGAATCCCATGCTGATTCGGCCCGGACGTCCCATGCCCAAGGAAGTGGCGGTCATCGGGGCCGGGACCATCGGCCCGGACATCGCCTACTACGTCAAGAGCGCTATCCCCGGCATTACCCTTCACCTGGTGGATGTGGCGGAGGCCCCTCTCAAGAGCGCCGAAAAACGTCTTCATGGGTATGCGGCCAAGGCGGTGGAACGGAGGAAGATGACTCAAGACCAGGCCGATGCGGTCATGGGGAACATCTTTTACACACAGGACTACGACCGGATCGCCGAGTGCGACCTGGTGATCGAGGCGGCCACCGAGAACATTCCGCTCAAAAAGAAGATCTTCCAGATGGTGGAGGAGCGGGTGGGTGAGAAGACGATCATCACCTCGAACACCAGTTCCATTCCCGCGGATCGGATATTCAGCCATATGAAACGGCCCGAGAGGGCCACGGTGACCCACTTTTTCGCTCCGGCCTGGCGAAGCCTTCCGGTGGAGATCATCCGCTGGGACAAGGCGGCTCCGGACGTGGTGGACGACCTCTTCTGGTTCTTTGCAGCCACGGGAAAGGCCCCGATTATCACGGACAACGCCATCTGTTTCGTGCTGGACCGGATCTTCGACAACTGGTGCAATGAGGCCGCCTACCTCCTTCAGCATGCCACGGCGAGCCAGATCGACAAGGTGGCCGAGGAATTCGTTTTTGCCGGGCCGTTTTTTGTGCTCAACATGGCGAACGGAAACCCCATCATCGTGGAGACCAACACCCTTCAGATGGACGAGGGGGCGCATTATCAGCCGGCGTCGATCCTGAACTCCGTTGACCGGTGGCACACGCACCGGCCCGGGTCCCAGGTGGACGTGCCGGACGACCTGAAGTCCCTCATTCGGGACCGGCTCCTGGGGATCTTCTTTTCCCAGTCCTTTGACATCGTGGACCGGGGGATCGGCACCCCGGCGGACCTCAACTTCGGGTGTCAGATCGCCCTGGGGTTTCGCAAGGGGCCGTTTGACGTGATGCGGGATCTGGGCGAGGCCGAGGTGAAGCGGATCATGGACCGGTTCGACACCGAGCGGCCCGGCTTCCCTCAGCCCACGGCCCCAGTGGCCCGGTATCAGGCATTCCGCCGCTTTGTGCTTGTGGACGACGTGGACGGGGTCAAGGTGATCACCATTCGACGCCCCCAGGCCATGAACGCACTGACGCCGGAGATTACCGACGAGGTCCGGGAGGTGCTCCAGGCCGGCGCGGACGACCCCGCAGTCAAGGGTTTCGTGATCACCGGATACGGGACCAGCGCCTTCAGCGCCGGGGCGGATATCGGCAAGTTCCCTGAATATTTGGGGGATTTTGACGCGCTCTACGGGTATACCAAGGAATGGGCCCGGACCCAGCTCTACATGGATCAGATGAAAAAGCCCGTGGTGGCGGCGGTCAACGGGATGGCCCTGGGAGGCGGTCTGGAACTGGCCATTCGATGCCACGGCATCGTGGCCACGAAAAACGCCATGTTCCAATTCCCGGAGATCACTCTCGGTATCCTGCCCGGCATCGGGGGCTCCATCGTGCCCTATCGAAGGTGGCCCAAGGGCGCTGCGTTGTTCAACCAGATGCTGACCCTGGGGAAACCCGTCTTTGCGGACAAGGCGGTGGAGATCGGCATGGTTTCCCGTCTGGTCGATGACCACGGCGCCCTGATGTCGGCCGCGATCGATGAGGTGAAACGGCTCACGGGGAATGTCGGCGCCATTCCGGACGGACAGGTCGATCCCGGAAAGATCGAGGTCCCGGACCCGCCCATGGCAGGAAAGCTCCCCTTGAGCAAGGAGGCCGTATCCATCACCATTCAGACCATCCAGGACGGGTGTGCCGCATCCACCTTTGAAGAGGCCCTGGAGGTCGGATACAAGGGCTTTGCCCGCACAGGCTGCACCGATGCGGCCAGGGAAGGGATCTCTGCCTTTCTGGAGAAACGAAAGCCGCAGTTCGACAAATAATCGCGGTCGATCGCGACCGTGAAGTCACGGGCGGCACCTGCCGGGTGCCGCCCGTTTTTTTCTTGACAGAGATATCCGAATGGGGGAAGATCTACCGGGCGGCAGGTAGGGAGCGAGGCAACATGGATAAACTGGAACAGATCTGCAATACGGCCATGGACATGTTTGTTGCCGAGGGATACTCGCAGACGCCCCTGTCGCGAATCGCCTCGGCGGTCGGCCTGACCAAGGCGGGACTCTATCACTACTTCAAGAGCAAGGAAGATCTGCTGTTTCTGCTTCATGACCGCCACTTGAAGCGTAATTTCATCCCCGTTCTGGAAGAGGCAGAGAAGATCGTCGACCCTCGGGAGAGGATCGATTTTTTCATCCGATCCTACACCAAATACTCCATGGCCGAGGACGCGTCGGCCCGGGTACTCGTTCACGAAGTGGGAAATCTCCTGCCGCAGCATCGCCGCATTATCACCGGCGTGTGGAAACGGACCCTGGATTTCCTGAAGAACGCCATCTCGGAGATGCAACACCAGGGAATGAGTAAAGAGGTCAACACGACCTTTGCCGCGTTTGCAGCCCTGGGGATGTGCAGTTGGACGTTCTACTGGTTTGATTATGATCGCAAGGAATCCGCGGATGAACTGGCCGACACCTACGCCGAGATCTTCCTGAATGGTTTGACAGGGCGATAGATGTCTATGGATTTCATGTCCTCTTTTTCGGAATGGAGTCACGGTAATTCAATGGGTTCAGGGGAAATTTTTTTTGCGCGGAAACCGACCGTGCGGCAGGTAATTCGTTCGAGGCGTAAGCGGTCTCGTGCCAGAGAGGCAAGAGGCCCGGGCGGTTGTCGGTTTTCCACTTCTTGTTTTTCGTTGTGATCTTTACGCCCTTCGCCGTGAAGCCTGCTCTTTTCTCCATAAGGCCGGACCTGGGCCGGGCTCATCAGACAAGGGCCGCAGCCATGGGAGGCGTCCATGAAACAGAACCTCGTTCTTCGAGAACTCTCCCGGTATCCCGTCGGGACCTATGCGGACATCATCTACCGAAACGCCTTGCTCTATCCGAACGACCTGGCCTTCAAGTGCCGCAGTGAGGAGGTCACCTTCCTGGAATTCAACCAGAGGGTCAACCGGCTCATTCGTGCCCTTCAGGGTCTGGAGATCCCAAAAGGGGCGGTGCTGGGGATCCTGTCGTGGAACTGCCTGGAATATACCGAGGTCTATGGGGCGGCCATGAAGGGCGGTTTCATCGCTTCTCCGTTCAATGCCAGGCTGCAGCCGGACGAGCTGGACTACCTCATCAACTACTCCGAGGCGCAGGTCCTGTTTGTCGGCCCCGAATTCGTGGACATGATCGCGTCCATGGCCCCCCGTATTCCAAAGGTCAAAAAAATCGTGGCGTTTGAAAACCGGATCCCCGGCATGGAATCCTATCCCGATCTGACCCGATCGTGTGCCGACGACGAACCCCCCATCCACCCGGCCGAAGAAGATCCGGTCTTCATGTTCTACACCAGCGGCACCACCGGCATTCCTCGAGGGGCCCTGTACACTCAAGCCAGGGCCATGGACGATACGAGGCGCTTTCCCGCGGCTCTGTGTCTGGAACAGGGGGACAAGCAGATCCAGATCATGCCCCTGTTTCACATCGGGGGCACCAAGAACCTCTGGGGGTACTTTTTCGTCGGGGCCTCGAATGTGATCATGCCGCAGAAGTCCTTCAGCGCGGAGACAACCCTCGTGACGATCCAGGACGAAAGGGCCACGGACATCCATATCGTCCCCACCCATCTGGCGTCCTTTCTGGCGCTGCCGGATGTGGATGGTTTCGACCTGACATCTCTCAAACGGATGTTTTACGCCGCTTCGCCCATGCCCCTGGAACTCCTGAAGCAGGGAATGGAAAAATGGGGGCCCATATTCATGCAATTCTACGGCGCCACAGAAGACGGCCCGAATGTCACGGTGCTCTCCAAGAAGCAGCATGAAGTCATATACCAGTCCCCGGACCGGCAGGGCATCCTTCAATCTGCAGGTTTCCCGCACATCGGGGTCCATGTCCGGATCGTCGATGAAAACGACGAGGATGTGGCCCCGGGCGCGGTCGGGGAGATCGTGGTCCAGAGCAAGGCCGTCATGAAGGAGTGGTGGGCAAAGCCGGAAGATACAGCCCGGACCATCGTGGATGGATGGGTCCATACAGGGGATATGGGACGATATGACGAGCAGGGGTATATATATATTGTAGATCGTAAAAAAGACATGATCATATCAGGTGGAGAAAATATATTCCCAAGAGAAGTGGAGGAAACCCTATACGCCCATCCATCGGTACTCGAGGCGGCTGTCTTTGGGATTCCCGATCCTTACTGGGTGGAGCAGGTCCATGCCGTGGTGGTGCTCAAACAGGGAAGCCGGGTGGACGAAAAAACCCTCATCGAACACTGTAAATCCCATCTGGCTCGTTTCAAGGCGCCGAAATCCATTGAGTTCGCGAACGAAATACCCAAAAATCCGGCCGGAAAAATCCTGAAAAGAGAGCTCAGGGCCAAATACTGGCAAGGTCATGACCGCAGTATATAAATGCAATAGAAGGAGAATGAAATGGCGATATCCTATAAAAGATTACCGAAGTTCGATTATGTGAAGCCCATAGACATGCAAGATGCCCTGGATCTTCTGGGTCGTTCTGAAAAGGGAAAGGCGATCCTGTATGCCGGAGGAACGGATGTCATACCGAAAATCAAGACCCGTTCGATTTCGGCCCCGGATGTACTGATCGACCTCAAAGGGCTCCCCGGTCTGGACGGTATCTCCTACGATGACCAAAAGGGTCTCACGATCGGCGCCCTGGCCAGCATCTATTCCGTGGCCCATTCTCCCGTGGTCAGGGCCCGCTTTCCTCTGATTGCCCAGGCCGCTTCCACCATCGCCTCCACACAGATACAGAACCGCGGAACCATTGTGGGAAACATCTGCAATGCGGTTCCTTCGGCCGATTCCGCGCCGGCGCTGTTGTGCCTCGGGGCCGAGGCCGTGTGCATCAGCCGAACCGGGGAACGACATATCGGCCTTCGGGATTTTTTTACCGGCCCTGGAAGGACCGCGCTCGAGGCGGACGAACTGGTCACGGAGATCCGGATCCCCCCGCTGTCCGGAAAAGGTGTTTACCACAAACTCTCCCCCAGAAGCCGGATGGATCTGGCCGTGGTGGGCGTGGCCGTGTTTGTGGATACGGGCAACGGGGAGTTCAAGGACGTTCGAATCGGCCTGGGTGCGGTCTCGCCGACCCCCATGCGGGCCCTCGGAGCCGAGGCGGTCCTCAAGGGAGAGCGCATCGGGGACCAGGTGATTCAGGAGGCGGCCCGCAAGGCCTCGAAGGAGGCCTCGCCCATTGATGATCACCGGGCATCCGCCGAGTACCGGCGGTTGATGGTGGAGGTCCTGGTCAAAAGGGCCCTTAAGCAGGTGGCGCTGAATTAGGCGTAATCGCTCGAAAGGAGTGTGAGATATGGAACTGAAGCATATTCGATTTGTCATCAACGGGGAGCCTTGTGAATTACGCGTGCCGCCCTGGCGGACCCTCCTGGAAATGATCCGTGAAGATCTCAAGCTGACCGGCGCCAAAGAGGCCTGCGGGCAGGGGGAATGCGGGGCCTGCACCGTGATCATGGGTGGAAAGTCGGTCAACAGTTGCCTGGTGCCGGCGGTAGAGGCGGACGGACAGGAGATCCTGACCATTGAAGGGCTGGCCCGCGGGGACGAACTTCACCCTCTGCAGGAGGCCTTTGTGGAACATGCAGGCATGCAGTGCGGATTTTGTACGCCCGGGATGATCATGTCGGCCAAATTCCTGCTGGACACCAACGGCCGGCCGGACACGGCCCAAATCAAGGATGGAATCGCCGGCAACTTCTGCCGGTGTACCGGATATACCAAGATCGTGGAATCGATCAGCGCCGCGGCCGAGGCCCTGAAGGGAGGGAGATAGAACATGGAAGACTATTCGGTGATCGGGAAGAGGATCCCTCGAATCGACGGCAGGGCCAAGGTGACGGGTGAGGCCAAATACGCGGCGGATTATGAGATGCCGGGGATGCTCTGGTGCAAGATCGTCAGGAGTCCCCATGCCCATGCCAGGATTCTGAATATCGATACGACCCGGGCGGAAAGGGTCGTGGGCGTCAAAGGGGTCCTGACGGGTAAGGACTTTGGCGGGTGGAAATGGGGCTGGATGCCCAAGACGCGGGATGAAGAACCCCTGGCCACAAGGAGAGTCAGGTATCTGGGAGAGGCCGTGGCCGCCGTGGCGGCCGTGGATGAAGACACGGCCGAGGAGGCGGCCCAGTTGATTCGAGTGGAGTACGAGGAACTCCCGGGAGTCTTCGATCCGGAAGAGGCCATGAAAGAGGGTGCCCCTCGGCTCTATGACCATGTGGAAAACAATATCAGTTGGGATTTTCACATGGATTTCGGAGACGTGGAGAAAGGGTTCCGCGAAGCGGACCTGGTGAGCGAAGAGCGTTTCGAGACGGGCCGGGTCATCACCGGCTACCTGGAACCCCCGGCCGCCGTGGCCCTGTACACATCTTCCGGCATCACCCTCTGGGCCGCCAAGCAGAGCCCCTATTTCGTCTACCGGCACATGGCCGACTGCTTCAAGTTGCCCTTGAACAGGATCCGGATCATTCAGCCGTTTATCGGAGGAGGATTCGGGGGCACGAAAAACGACTCCCTGGCGGGCGATTTCTGTGCAGTCCTCTTCTCCAAGATGACCGGAAAGCCGGTCAAGTTCGCCTACACCATGGAGGAGGTCCTCATGACGTGCAGGCGGCGGCACAACATGGTCGTCACCAACAAGATGGGGATGAAAAAGGACGGTACCCTCACCGCCATGCAGAGCAAGGTGATTGCCGACGGAGGGGCCCATACGGCCATCGGGCCGCTGACCATGTATCTCACCGGATGCATGAGCACGCTTCCGTACAAGCTTCCCAATTTCAAACACGACGCCTATCGGATCTTCACCAACAACCCGATCGGAGCGGCCATGAGGGGGCACGGCGTGACCCATACCCGTTTCGCCGCTGAACTCCAGATGGAGATGATGGCCGAGGAACTGGGCCTGGACCCGGTGGGCGTAAGGCTCAAGAACGCCGTCACCGCACCCCACGAAACCATCAACCAGGTCACGGTCAAGTCATGCGGCCTGGTGGAAGGGATCCACACCATCGCAGAAGACCCGAAGTGGAAGGACCGGGACAAGAACAGAGAGACCGGAGGCCCCGTGGTCCATGGGGTAGGCATGTCGGCCACCTCCTATCTGGGCGGCGCCCGCCAGAGGGGGCATCAGTCCTGTGCTGCGGTGGTGCGGCTCTGTGAAGACGGGACGGTCAACTATCTCACGGGCGCCACGGACTGCGGCCAGGGGTCGGACACCGTGCTGGTCCAGATCATCGCCGAAGAACTCGGCCTCCGGGTGGAGGATGTGGACATCAAAAGGGTGGACACGGCCATGACGCCCTGCGATGCGGGGAGCTACGGCAGCCGGGTCACGGTCCTGGCGGGAAAGGCGGCCCAGAATGCGGCCCGGGAGGTCAGAGACCAACTCGCAGCATTTGCAGCGGAAAAATGGGAGGTCCGTCCGGAGGACATTCTCTTCAGGGATAACGTGGTATCGGTCAAAGGCTCTTCGGACCTTGCCATGCCGTTTGATAAATTGGCAAAGATCGCCTGCTATTCCGGTTCCGGAGCGGTGATCATCGGGAAGGGCTATTCGGATTACGGGATCGAGATTCTCGATTTCGACAAAGGGATCGGCAACGCCGGCACCTCCTACAGCTTCACGTCGCAGCTCACCGGCGTGGATGTGGATCTGGAGACCGGGTTCATTCGGTGCACGGACATGGTGATCGCCCATGACTGCGGGAGACCCTTGAACCCGATCAATGTGGAGGCCCAGAATCAGGGGGCGGCGGTTCAGGGTCTGGGACAGGCCCTGTATGAGGAGTTCAAAATGGCTGACGGACGAACCCTCAATCCCACGCTCGTGGACTACAAGATGCCCCTGGCCCCGGATGCACCGGATATCACGGTGATCGATATCCTTACAGACGATCCGGACGGCCCTTTTGGGGCCAAGGAGGCCTCCGAAGGCGCGATCGTGAGCGTGCCCCCCTCGGTCTTCACGGCGGTTCACCACGCCACGGGGATCTGGTTCAAGGAGCAGCCGTTGACCCCCGAGAAGGTGGTCATGGCCTTGAGGAAACGGAAGAAGGCATGACGCCCGGGGCCGTGCCGCAGGGCAGTGATCGCGATGAAGACGACGGATGTAAGGGAGGAGCTGGATGAATACGTATCCATGGTGGACAGAAGAACAAAAGGCCTTTCACAACGAGGTCCATGCCTTCGTGACAGACCTCATGCCGCGGGATGCGGAGTCCCGATGGAAAAGGGAGTTTCCATGGGATCTCTTCAAAAAGGTCAGTGAAAAAGGGTACACCGGAGTCGGGGTGCCCAAGGAATACGGAGGCCTGGGCCTGGGGGCCACCGGGGCCTGCATCGCCGCGGAGGCCTTCAACCGCATGCCCGGCCCCGGAAGGGTCTTCGTGGGAAACATGCTCGGCGGTCTGCGCCAGGTGATCGAGTTCGGGACGGAGGAACAGAAGAAACGCTTCCTGCCCCGGATCGCACAGGGCGAAATGGGGGCCATCGTCATCACCGAGCCCGTTGCCGGGACCGATGCCGCGGCCATGGCCATGACCGCACGGCGGGAAGGCGATGCCTATGTCCTGAACGGGAAGAAACGCTATATCGTCTCCGCCGGGGTGGCGGAGAGGTACATGGTCTATGCCCGGACCAGTGAGGATCCCGGTGACATCAAGGGTCATCGGCACCTGACGGCGTTTATCGTCCAGAAAGGAACGCCCGGCTTTTCGGTGGAAAAAATCAATGAGATCATGGGATTCGAGAATATTCAAAACGGCGTGCTGGACTTCACGGACGTTCGTGTCCCCGTGGACCGAATGCTCGGGAAAGAGGGGGAGGGATGGTCCGTCATGACGGCCGGCCTCAATTTCGAGAGGACCCTGATTTGCGCCCAGACCGCCGGCTGGATGGGAGAACTCTTGAGAAATACGGTCCCCTATACACAGAGACGTGTGCAGTTCGGCAAACCCACCATCAGTTTCGTCAACAACCAGTTCAAGATAGCCGACCTGGTGAGCCGCGTACAGATCTCCAGGCTCCTCGCCTTCTATACAGCCTATCTGTGGGACCTGGGCTGGGATATCACCCTCGACTCCAATATTGCGAAGGTATATAATTGTGAAGGGGTGGTAAAGGCTAGTTTAGATGCCGTTCAAGTAATGGGAGGTGATGGTTTAACGCCATTTTATCCTCTTTCTTCAATTTTAAGTGTATCAAAGGTTGAAAATATAGCAGGCGGCACCATGGAGGCCTGCCGAATGGTGATTCAGAGGACGGCCATGAAGCAGATGGCCGAAGAATTCCGCATGCCCAGACGCGTCATTCACGAGACCCTGGGAGTGCCCGTACCGGCGGCAGGCATTCCTGACAAGAAAGACCATGTGGACGAAGAAGGGCTGTTGGCGCTCCTGGCCGAGGACTACCGGGTGAACCCGGGCCTCCATATGAGCCGGGAAGACATCAAGGACTCTTTTGATGTGAGGGATGAGGACCTGGACCGAGTCCTGCTCGAACTGGAGTCGAAAGGATACGTAAAACTGCTCAGGGACAAGAAGGGGATCGCTCTGGCCAAGGCCACCTATGACGGCCTCGGCAAGGCCTTCCCACGGGAACACTACAGGTGGTTTCCCTCGTGGATCACTGATGAGAGGGTTTTCTGAATCCCGTGAACCCGAGCCTGACGAAAATTAATCAGGAATTTCAATGGGTTGATGAGTCGTGGGCCTAATAGATAAGCACCCTAATAGCTTATCTATTAAAAAAAAAGATATTGACAGTTAATAGTTTTACTGTTATCCGAAAGTGACGCCCGTCTCAGGTTTCGCCCTGGGTCCTGTCTGTGGGCGAAGCCATTGAGAGGCCGAGGTGTATTATTCCGTGAATTTGCATTCTTGATGGCCTTGCAAAAAGTCAATTTCTCGCGCAAAGCCGCAAAGAACGCAAAGATAACCGATGAATATTAAAAAGTTTTTTCTTGGCGCTCTCGGCGGCTCTGCGCGAAAAAAAATTTTTACGGCTCCGTCATTCTTGAAATGCGTTGGGCCTATTTCTTCAGCGACAAGGTGTGACAGAATTCATTTTGCACGTCATTCACTCAATTAATGATTCACTTTATTCTTTATTTTAAAGGAGGTGATTTCGTCAATCATATTACAATTAGGGGGCTAAAATTGAAATAGGCATTTTGGTTACTTCAACGGAAGTCAAGTATCCGAAGGAGGTCGTTCTCATGAGAAAAGCATTGTGGATTGCGTTAAGTCTTATTCTTATCTTTTCCGTAGGCATAACCGAGGCACAGAGTGAGACGATGGTTATCAAAGCCATAACCGCGTTCCCGAAAAATCATATGAACAACGATCCAGTTCAGATGTTCATTGATAAAGTGAACGCCCGAGCGGAGGGAAAGATAAAGATCAACTGGGTCGGTGGTCCTGAAGTTGTGGAGACATTTGACCAGATTCATGCGTTGAAGACGGGAACCATTCAAATGCTTCTCTATTACCCCTTCGGCTATATGAAATCGGTCATGCCCGTGGCCGAGGCCAAGGGATTGACGGAACTGGCGGAATGGGAAGAACGAAAGAGCGGGGCCTATGAACTCTGGTGCAAGATATTTGAAGAAAAGGTCAACGCCAAGTATCTGGGCCGGTTCCACAGCCTGCTGCCGTTCTCGGTCTTTGTGAACAAAAAAATCGAAAAGGTGAGTGATTTCAAAGGCCTGAAGATCAGAGTCATGCCTCTGTATATCCCCTTCATGAAGGCTCTCGGCGCGACCCCTGTGACTATTCCCCCCTCGGAGATCTACACGGCCATTGAACGGGGCGTGGTGGACGGGTTCATGTGGCCGAATGTGGGGATGGCGAGCTTCGGGCTTCAGGAGGTCACGAAATACGAGCTGGTTCCCGGGGTCTTTCAGATGGAACCGGCGACCATGATCAACCTGGACGTATGGAAAAAAATCCCGGCGGATGTCCAGGAAACGATCATGGATGTCATGAAGGATATGGAATACATCGCCTCCATGCGTAATGTCATGCTGCAAGAGAAAGAAGCAAAAATAAGGGCAAAAGCAGGCATGGAAGTCATTGCTTTATCGCCTGAAGAGGCTGTAAAGTTTCGAACGATATGTTACGAAGAGACATGGAAGTTTATGGTTGAGACGGCTCCTGACTACGGTCCCAAACTGAGAGAATTGTCCTCCCGAAGCGCCTTGCCCGCCGGGACGTTTCCCTGGCAATAAAAGAAATGCAGGCCGGAGACTCCATGGGGTCTCCGGCCTTTTTGCCGGGGGGACGACGTCGGAAAAGGAGGTCTTCCATGAAAAAACGGAGCCCTTTTGATTGGATCATTGACAGCGCTGCTTTTCTGGCGGGCATCCTGCTCGTCGGAACCGTCCTGATTATCTGCCTTGAAGTCCTCATGCGATATTTTTTCAAGGCCTCACAGATCTGGACGGTGGAGGTCTGTGAGTATGCCCTTTTCTTCATCACCTTTTTAGGCACGCCATGGCTTCTCAAGGTCGGTGGACATGTCAGCATCGATGTGGTCACCGATCAATTCGGTGAAAAAGGGCGTCATTTTTTTGGCCTCTTATCCACGTTTGTCGGGGTCATCATTTCTGCCGTGATTTTCTGGTTTGCCTTGGTAACCGCATGGAATTGTTACAAAACAGGGGTTGTGGTCACCAAGACTCTCGTCATATCCAAACACTATTTTCTGTTGATGATCAGCCTCGGCTACATACTGCTATTGTTTGAATTCGGCAGGCAATGGCTCAACCATTTGCGTGTGTTCAGGGGGGGCGATTGATGGAATGGTGGTTGATGTTGATATTGATCGTCGGGATTTTTCTCCTTTTATTGGGCGTCGGGTTGCCTGTCTTTCTGGCCTTCACGACGATTAATGTGATCGGCATTTATTTTCTCTGGGGGGGCACCGCCGGACTCGGTCAACTCACTCATTCCATTTTTTCGTCCGTCAGCAGCTTTGTCTTGTTGCCGGTCCCCTTGTTTGTCCTGATGGGAGAGCTGCTTTTCCATTCCGGCACATTTGTCAGGGCCTTGGAAAACCTGGACAAATGGATGGGCCGGATTCCGGGCCGTTTGTGTCTGATCAGTGTGGGGGGCGCCACGATATTTTCCACGCTGAGCGGGTCGAGCATGGGCACCTCCGCCATGCTCGGTTCCCTCCTGCTTCCGGAAATGGAAAAAAGGGGATATCATAAGAGCATCTCCATCGGGTCCTGCATGAGCGGGGCCCTGGCCATGATTATCCCTCCAAGCGCACTGGCCGTGATCGTCGGTTCCCTGGCTGAAGTCTCCATCGGCCGGCTGTTAATGGCCGGGCTCATTCCTGGTCTGTTTATCGCTTTATTATATATATTATATGTTATTTTAAGGTGTAAAATACAGCCAAGTATAGCCCCGGAATATATCCCTGTGGATGTCTCTTTTGGTGAAAAACTATGGGGCTTTGTCAAGTATGTCCTTCCGTTTGGTATGATTGTCTTTGTGGTCACCGGGCTCATTTTCGCCGGGCTGGCCACCCCCACCGAGTCGGCGGCCATGGGCGTCCTGACAACGGCGATCGTGATCGCCTGCTATAAAAAAATGACATTTAGTGTATTAAAAAGTTCATGTAACGCCACGTTGCGAATCACGGTGATGATGTTCATGATTCTGACCGGCTCAACGGCATTCAGTCAGATCCTGGCCTTTACCGGGGCCAGCCAAGGACTGGTGGAGTGGGTCGTCGGTTTTTCTTTCTCTCATATCATTACCATCATGGTGATGCAGGGGCTCATTGTCGTACTGGGGACCTTTATGGAATCGGTCTCCATCATGATGATCACGTTTCCGATTTTTATGCCGATCGTCAACGCTCTCGGATTCGACCCGATATGGTTCGGGCTTCTGGTTCTCATCGGCATGGAGATCGGGATGAAGAGTCCTCCATTCGGTTTGTGTCTATTTGTGATGAAGGGTGTTGTGCCGTCAGGGACAAGCATGATGGATATCTATAAATCCGTTATCCCTTTTATTGTCATTGATTTAATTGCTCTTTTGATTATCATGTTTTATCCGCCCATTGCCATGTACTTGCCGAGTTTGATGAAACACTGATGGCCTGGCAAAAGGCCGGATTCTCGCGCAGAGCCGCAGAGAACGCCTTCGCGTGTCCTGGTGTAACCTATTCTCTTTCCGCGATGATTCCAGGCCGGATGGGAGCATGGGGATCGTTGGCTACACGAATAACACTACGGACCAATTTCACGGTTCCCGGCAAGGAAAACGATTCGCTGGCACTCGATTCGAATGTTGACACGCTCTCTTGCTTGCTGTCTTATCTGGGAGAAAAAATCAGGTTCGACTTTATCGACCCCCACCGGGGCGAACTGGAAACGGATCTCGAGATTCTGGTGAACGGCAAGGATTTCAGGTTCCTACCCGGGGGGATCGATGCCTTGATCAAGGAAGGGGATCTCGTGGAGGTCTATCTCCTCCCCCTGGGAGGAGGTTGAGGCTTTACGGGCGGTCGATGGTGCGGAGCAGTTTGATGTGACGTCTATGGAGAGGGAGCCATGAGCGAAGACAGATTGGCCGGAAAGAAGGTCCTGGCCGTTGATGATGAGCCGGATGTACTGGATTCTCTGGAAGAACTCCTTTCCATGTGCCAGGTCGTGCGAGCGGGAAGCTTCGAGGAGGCGGAAAGGCTTGTCGAGGAGCAACCCTTTGATATCGCAATCCTGGACATCATGGGAGTGGAAGGGTATCGGCTGCTGGATATGCTGCAGGAAAAGGACACCATCACCGTCATGCTGACTGCACATGCACTCAGCCCCAAAGACACGGTGAAATCCTTCAAAAAAGGCGCCGCCAGTTATATCCCGAAGGAAGAGATGAGCAATATCGTCGTCTATTTGAACGATGTGCTGGAGGCCAGGGAGCAAGGGCGCCATTTCTGGTCCCGCTGGCTCGACCGTTTCGCCTCCTATTATGACGACCGATTCGGACCGGACTGGCAGGATGAAGACAAGGAATTCTGGCAAAAATTCAAGGTCTGGTACTGATCATGAGATACACAAGGGTACGGAACCACGTTTCGTGAGATCGATCACCATGCCATCAGGACGGAAGAAGGGGAGGCCTTGAAACGACACGCGCTTCTTTCCGCAGCCGGCGTCAGGGAGGCCGGGGAGGTCATGGCGGTGGCCATCGGGGCCTCCCATGCCGATCATGTTGTGGTCAATGCATCGGTCTTCAATGTGTATACGGGAGAATGCCTGGAAGGACTCTCCGTATCCATCAAGGGCCGCTGGATCGCCCACCTGGGGCAGGACCCGGGGGGCCGAATATCCGATGAGACCGAAGTCATCGATGCGCACGGAAGGATTTTGATTCCGGGGTTCATCGACGGGCACACCCACCTGGCGGACATGATCTACCGGCCCTCGGAGTTCATTCGCTATGCGGCGCCCGGCGGCACCACCGCGGTCATCACGGAAACCATCGAGCCCTATCCCATCTGCGGACGCCGGGGGATCGAGGATTTTCTCTCCGCGCTCCAGGAGCAGCCGATCACCTTTTTTGCCACGGTCCCGCCGGTGGCCTCCAACTGCAGCAGGATGAACGGAATGCCCATGGAGGACCTGAAGCACCTTCTCGGGCGGGAGGATATTCTGGGTCTCGGTGAGGCCTACTGGTCTTCGGTCCTGCAGGAACCGGATACATTCCTCCCATTGATCGAGGAGACACTCAAAAGCGGCAGAAAGGCCGAGGGGCATTCCGCCGGGGCCTCCATGGAAAAGCTCATGGCCTACTGCGCCGCAGGCATCTCATCGTGCCATGAACCGATCCGCGCAGAAGAGGTCCTGGAACGGTTGCGTTTGGGTCTTCATGTCATGATTCGGGAAGGGAGCATTCGACGGGATCTGGAGCCGATTTCCGACATACGGCATGCCGGCATCGACATGAGGCGGCTCATGCTGGTCACGGACGGGGTCGGTCCCGCGGATCTCCTGGAACACGGGTACATGGAAGGCCTGGTGCAAAAGGCGATCGACTGTGGATTCGAACCCGCCCAGGCCGTTCAGATGGCCACATTGAACGTGGCCGAGTATTTTCATCTGGACGGGTTGATCGGGGGTCTTGCCCCGGGCAGACAGGCGGATATGCTGCTGATACCGGACATGCGCACCATTCGGGCCGAGGTCGTGATCGCCAGGGGCAAGGTCATTGCCGAAAGCGGACGGCTCACGGTCTCCCCGAGGGACCACGCCTTTTCCCATGCCCTTCGAAACAGCATCCATCTCCGCTCCGATATGAAGGCGGCGGACTTTTCCATACAGGCCCCGGAAGGGGTGCGCGACGTGAGCGTGAGAGTGATCGACCAGGTCACGGACCTGGTGACGCGCGAGTCGTTTGCCGCGATGGAGGTTCAAGACGGTGAAATCCACAGTGATGTGGACCGTGATCTCCTGAAGGTGGCCGCCATTGACCGGGCCGGGTCCCCGAGCAAGGCCTTCATCGGACTCATCCAGGGGTTTCAATTGAAGTCCGGTGCCTTTGCGTGCAGTTGCGGTTGGGATTCGGCGGACATCATGGTCGTGGGCGCAACGGATGCGGACATGGCCCTGGCCGTCAACCGGATCCGGGCCCTTCAGGGAGGTGTGGTTGTATGTGAGGGGGGCCATATCCTGGCCGAACTCCCCATGCCGATCCTGGGGCTCATGTCCGATCTCCCGCTCCCGGATATCGTCGTGCACATGAGGGAAGTGACGGCGGCCATTCAAGGCCTGGGATGTCCGTTCAGGGATCCGTACCGTACCCTGGCCACCCTGGCGGGCGCGGCCATCCCGTTCATCCGATTGTGCGACGAAGGGCTCGTGAGCCTGAAGACCGGGGAACACCTCCCCCTGTTTCACTGATCGACAACAGACCCTTGTCTCGCGCAGAGGCGCGGAGACGCAGAGAAAAATCATCTCATTATAATAAAATAAAGCTTAAAAATAGCTTTAAAATTAAATATTTTGGCCTGAATTAAAGGAGAAAAAGGCATGCCTTTAGGACATTTAATGCGCAGAAGCGCCAATAAATTTCCCGAAAAGACGGCTCTTATTACTCAGCATGCCCGAATGACCTACCGGACCCTGAACACCCGGGTGAATCAGCTCGCCAACGGCCTCCTTCATGCGGGCCTTCAGAAAGGGGATCGGGTCGCGGTCATTTTTCATAACGGTGCCGAATTCATCGAGGTCTATTTTGCCTGTGCCAAGTCGGGCGGCGTCTTTGTCCCCATCAACAATCTTCTCAAGGAAAAAGAACTCCGTCAGATCCTCGAATACATTCAGCCGAGGGTTATCATCATCGACCCCGAGTTCGAGAGGGTCATCCAGGCCCTTGCCGAGGGCATGCCCTTCGTGGAGTTCCTGGTTGTCTTGAAGGAAGACCCGGAACCGCCGTTTCTGTCGTATGAAGACGTGATCCAGGGCGGGGCCCCTCACGAGCCAGAGGTGACGGTGACCGATGACGACATCATGAGCATCTTTCTCACATCCGGCACAACGGGTCTGCCCAAGGGGGCCGTGCGTTCCCACCGCCAGGATGTGATGAACGCCATGACCGGGGCCATCGAGCTGAAACTGGACTACGAGGACCGGGCGGTGATCCTCTTTCCGCTTTACCATGTGACCTTTGAGGACCAGATCCGTTATTTTCTGATGGGCAACACGGTCTACATTCGAAGAGAAGGGGCCTTTGACCCCAAGGACGTACTGGAGATCCTGTCGAGGGAAAAGATCACCATCTGCCAATTCGTCCCCACCATGGTCAGCGCCATGCTTCAGGAAAAGGATATCGAACGCTACGACCTGAGTAGCCTGAGGCTGATCCCGTACGCGGCCGCGCCCATGCCCGTGGAACTCCTCAAGCGCGCCATGGCCCGGTTCAAATGCGAGTTCGCCCAGTTCTACGGCCAGACCGAGACCGGCCCTCTCACGACCCTCCTGCGGCCTCAGGACCACATCCTGAACGGTACCGAGGAGCAGTTGGCCAGACTGGCATCCTCCGGCAGGGCGGTCGTCGATTATGAGGTGAGGATTGTCGACAAGGAGGGAAAGGACGTCGCCGTTGGAGAGGTGGGCGAGATCATCGTACGAAGCGAGGCCTCCATGAACGGCTACTGGAACCTCCCCGAGGAGACGGCCAAGACCATTCGGGACGGGTGGATCTACACCGGGGATTTCGGCCGGTTCGATGAAGAGAAGTGCGTCTATATCGTGGACCGGAAGAACGACATGATCATCAGCGGGGGAAAGAATATCTATCCACGCGAGCTGGAAGAGGTGATCTACACCCACCCGGCGGTCCTGGACGTGGCCGTGATCGGGGTGCCCGACGACTACTGGGGCGAATCCGTGAAGGCCGTCGTGGTCCTGAAGGACGGAATGGAGGCCACGGAAGAAGAGATCATCTCCCTGTGCAGAGAGAATCTGGCAAGCTACAAGAAACCCAAGAGCGTGGAGTTCCGGAACGAACTCCCGAGGACGCCCACCGGAAAGATCCGGAAAAAGGATATCCGGGAAGAATACTGGAAAGGAAAAGACCGAAAGGTGTGAAAATCGAAAGGTGAGCATGATGTCGTTTGATCTGACCAAGGAACAGAGAGACATTCAAAAGGCGGCACGGGAGTTCGCCGAAGGGGAATTGAGAGACGTCGCCCGGGACCTGGACAGGGAAGAGCGTTTTGACGACAGGCTCTGGAAAAAGGCGGCGGAGTTGGGATTTCTGGGCGTGTTCATCGATGAAAAATACGGGGGCATGGGTCTCGGTTACCTGGATCAATGCCTGATCGTCGAGGAGTTCGCGCGGGTGGATCTCGGCCTGACCCACGCCATCGAGTCCACGTTTTTCGGGACACAGCTCATCCTTGATGTGGGTACGGAGGAGCAGAAACAGACGTACCTCCCCCCCATATGCCGGGGGGAGATGAGAATGGGCATGGCCATCACCGAACCCGATGCGGGGAGTGATGTGGCCTCCGTGAGCACCGAGGCGGTGAAAGACGGTGACGACTACGTGATCTCGGGGAACAAGATATTCATCACGAATTGCAGCAAGGCCGACTTTCTGGTGGCCCTGTGCGTCACGGACCCGGATAACGAAAAGAAACACCACCGGTTCAGCACCATCATCGTGGAGACGGACCGACCCGGGTACGAGGCCAATGACTTTCACGGAAAGCTCTCTCTCCGCTCTTCCAACACCGGGGATGTGGTCTTTCACAACGTCCGTGTCCCTCAGGGGAATCTTCTCGGCGAGGAGGGTCGCGGTTTTTACAACATCATGAATTTTTTCAACCGCTCACGGGTCCAGGTGGCGGCCCTGGGTGTGGGGACGGCCCAGGGGGCCCTGGACAAGGCCATCGATCACGTGCGCAAACGCCGGCAGTTCGGAAAACCGTTGGCATCGTTTCAACTGATTCAGGGGAAGATCGCCGACATGGTGACCATGACCGAGGCGGCCCGATCGCTCTGCTATCGGGCTGCATCCAGACTCGATTCGGGCACCCCGGATCCGGGGCTCAGCTCCATGGCCAAATGGTATTGCGCCGAGGTGGCGGTCAAGGTCGCCGACGAGGCCATTCAAGTGCACGGCGGGTACGGAATCCTCGAAGAATACAACGTGGCCCACTACTGGCGCAATGCCAAGGTCCTGGAGATATTCGAGGGGAGCAAGGAGGTGGAAAAGGTCGTGATCGCAAACAAGTGTCTGGGGAAATTCTAGCCATGACCAATCCGGATGAACGCCTTCTATTGACGGTGAACGGCAAACGGTATGATCTGGGGATCGGGACAGGGATTCACGAGGTTGCGCCGTCTCATACCCTGGCCCATACGCTGAGGGAGACGCTGGGACTCACCGGTACCCGGGTGGGGTGCGATCAGGGCGCCTGCGGGGCCTGTACGGTCCTGATGGACGGGGTGCCGGTGCTCTCGTGTATGACATTGACCGTAGAATGCCATGGAAGAGAGATCATGACCATCGAGGGATTGCGCGACCCCCGATCCGGTGACCTGGACCCGCTCCAGGAGGCATTCATCCATCATACGGCCTTTCAATGCGGGTTTTGCACGCCCGGCATTCTCCTCTCCTCAAAGGCCCTTCTCAAGGCACATCCTCATCCGAGCAAACAGGGTGTCCAGGAGGCCCTGTCCGGCCATCACTGCCGGTGCATCAGCCACTATCAGGTGGTGGAGGCGGTACTGGAGGCGGCCGGACACACGAAAGGGTAAGCATGCCCCAAGCCTTCAGGCATATCGGAAAGAGCACTCCGCGAAAAGACGCCCGGGATATCGTCACCGGTGAGGCGGTCTTCATCGACGATATTCGTCTGCCGGGTCTTCTCTACGGCCGGGTCCTCCGGAGCCCCCACCCCCATGCGAATGTCCTTCATGTGGACACCGGGAAGGCCGAGGCCCTTCCGGGGGTGCGTGCCGTGCTCACCCACCGGAACGTCCCCCCGTGGAAGGGCGGCACCCCGCCCCATGTCCGGGTGCTCGACCGGAAGGTCCGTTTTGTCGGGGATGCCGTGGCCCTGGTGGCTGCGGAATCCGAAGATATGGCCGACGAGGCCCTGGACCTCATCAGGGTGGAGTATGAACCGCTGAAACCGGTCTTTGACGTGGAGGAGGCCCTGAAACCGGACGCGCCTCTGCTCTACGACGAATTTCCCGGCAATGTGATCCCTCCGGGCTTTCCCGCCTATGGACCCAATGGCCTCAGCAGCCTCAGGATGGGGGATACGGCACAGGGCTTTACCGAGGCGGACGTGGTCTGCGAGGGGACCTACGCCTATGAAGGCCCCTTCAACCCGCTCCCCATCGAACCCCCCGGCGTCATTGCCCACTGGGAGGCCCCCGGAAGACTGGTCGTCTGGGCGGCGACCCAGAGCGCGTCCTGGCACCGGTTTGTCATGATGTCCGCCATGGGGTTTCCGGATATCCGATCCATCGCCACCCACTGCGGCGGGAGTTTCGGGTCCAAGAACTACGCGCTCCTCCCCTGTTTCTATGCCGCGGCCCTGGCCCTGGCCTCCCATGCACCGGTACGCATCCTCTATTCCAAGGCGGAGCAGTTGGGGGCCTTTGTGAAGAGGCCCGGTTCCCGGTTCAAGGGAAAGATCGGCATCACCAGGGACGGGACCGTGACAGCGGTCTCCGGGGAGTGGATCATGGATACGGGGGCCTTCTCGGATATGGCTCAGGCCCAGATCGCCGTGGGTCTGGGAGAGGCCCAGCTCATGCTCCGTTCACCCAACTGGGATATTTCGACCCGGCTCGTCTGCACGAATCGCACCGCCTCGGGCGTGGTCCGCGGGTTTGGAGGACAGGAACTGGAGTCGGCCCTCATGCCCCTCCTGATGGACGCCATGATCCGGGCCGATCTGGATCCGGTCCTCTTCATGAAGAAGAACTTCGTGAAGCCGGGGGACGGCTACTTCTGGCGCGACGGGAAGTGGTGGGACTACCGGGGGGTGGACTACGCCCCGGCCCTGGACCGGGGCGCCGAGGCCTTTGGGTGGGCCTCGAAGTGGAAGGGGTGGCTCCACCCGACCGAGGTGAACGGTCCCCGAAGACGGGGTGTGGGCGTCATGGTCCACGGGAACGCCGATGTGGGAGAAGACGTGTCCGAGGCCTATGTCCGGCTCAACCCGGACGGCACGGCGGTGGTGCATGTCTGCGTGTCCGAGGCGGGCATGGGACAGAGGAGCAGCCTGTGCAAGATGGCCGCGGAGGTCCTGAATCTTCCACTCGATCGGGTTTGCATGGCGCCCCCGGATACGCTGGTCAACCCGTTCGAGTTCGGCCTGGTGGGTTCCAGGGGGACCTATGCCGTGGGGTCGGCCGTGATCCGTGCCGCCGAGGACGCCCGCCGAAGGCTCCTGGAATCGGCGGCAAAGCGATTTGACACACGCCCCGACGTACTGGAAACCGAAAACGGTAAGGTCTTTTCGATGGATCGCCCGAAGGACGCCCTTTCCTGGAGCCGCATCATGGGCATTACAGGAACGGTCACCGGACTTGGAAGGTTTGAGCATGACTTCACCCTGGCCAATTTCCTGGCACTCTTTGTGGAGGTGGAGGTCGACACCGGGACCGGCAAGGTGGACGTGGTCCATGTGCTTGCGGCCACCGATGTGGGGCAGATCATGGACCCGGCCGTGCTCCGCGGGCAGTTGAACGGATGCTTCGGTTCCGCGGGGCTGGACACAGCCCTGTTCGAGGAAACGATTCTGGACCGGAGAAGGGGGTACACACTCAATCCCAACATGATCGACTATAAATGGCGCACCTTCCGTGAACTCCCTCCCATGGAGAACGTTATCCTCGAGACGCCCATGCCGAGCCATTGTTTCAAAGGGGTGGGCGTGGGGGAGATCTCCACGTCTCCGGGCCCGGGGGCCGTGCTCATGGCGGTCTCCAATGCCCTGGGAACTCGAATGCAGGAATACCCCATGACGCCGGACAGGATCATTCGGGCGTTTCAAAGATCGGGGCGGAACGGATGAAGGCCTTTGATCACATGAATGCGGCCAGTGTAGAGGATGCGACTCATGCCCTGAGTTCTTTGCAGGGACGGGGGGTCTTGATTGCGGGAGGGACCGACCTTCTCGGATGCCTGAAGGACGGTATTCTCCCGGACTATCCGGAAACCCTGATCAATCTCAAGACCATTGCGGGGCTTGATGAGGTCAGAGAAGAGGGGGACATCCTTTGTATCGGGGCCATGGGCCGGCTGTCGACCGTCGCCGGGTCCCAACCCATACACCGGCACTGCCGGATCCTGGCCGAGGCATCGGAGTCGGTCGCCTCTCCTCAGATCCGGAACATGGCCACCCTGGGCGGGAATCTCTGCCAGGACGTGCGATGCTGGTATTACCGTTATCCCAAGTCGCTTGGAGGCCCGATTCCCTGTTATCGAAAGCTGGGCAAGGGATCGTGTCCGGCCATTGCCGGGGATAACCGGTATCACGCCGTCATGGACGCGGAGAGGTGTTTTGCCGTGTGCCCGTCCGATACGGCCGTGGCCTTGACGGCCCTTGGGGCCGCGGTTCGAATCGCAGGCCCGGAAGAGACGCGATCCATGCCGGTTGAGGATCTCTATACGGAGAGGGGCCTTTCCCTGAGACCCGGCGAGATCATCACGGAAATCAGGGTCCCTTTTCCGGAAAGAGACGCCGTTCAGGTCTTCACCAAGTATACCCTGAGGGCGCCGGTCGATTTTGCCGTGGTGAGCGTGGCCGTGGTCTTCACCGTTGAACACGGCTGTTTCACCGCCGCACGAATCGTCCTGGGGGGTGTTGCGTCCAGGCCCTTGCGTGTCACCCGGGCCGAGGAGGCCATCCTGGGGCACCCGGTTTCGGAAGAAACCGCATCAGAGGCGGGTGCCGCAGCCGTTTCCGGCACAAAATCCCTGAGCGGGAACGGCTATAAACTGGATCTGGTGAGGTCCCTGGTGAAGAGGGCGCTTCTCGAAAAGGGCCTGGGCGAGGCCTAGGCGCCATCCAAACCGAATAGACCCCCCCAACCCGTTACTCCCTCGATAAGGCGCAAAGATCGCGAAAAAAAACCTTAAAACGATTTCTTTGCATTCCAGTGAGAGGAGAGACAAAAAAACCTTGCTATTTTTAGACACGCCGTCTATATTGTAACCATCGGGTAAACACTATCGGCGGAGTGTTTTGTGGGGATACCGGAGAGAAGGGAAAGGGAACGATCCGAACGGAGGGATTCCATCCTCCAGGCGGCGGTTCAGGTGTACATGGAGGAGGGGTACCACGCCACGACCATGGAGAAGATCGCCGAGACCGCGGAATTGAGCCGCGCGACGCTCTATCTCTATTTCAAGACCAAGGACGAGATCTTTGTTCAGGCCATCATCCGCCAATCCGAGTTCCTCGCCGGTCTCCTCGAGGGGCTTTACCTGCGGCGGAAAGAGATCGGGGAAGACCTGCTGCGGGAGCTCTGGGATTCTTTCAAGACGTTCTATTCCATGGACCCGTCCATCATCAATGTGACGCTCTATTTTCACCAGAGCCAGATGCTCCGAAGCCTGCCGGATTCCCTGAGACTGGATCTGGACCGATCCGGGTCCTTGAACTATTCCTGGATGTGCAAAATCATGGCGTATGGGATCCGCAAGGGGCTCTTCAGAAAATGCAACGAGAAGACCCTGGCTGAATTCATCTGGACGTCTTTTCTGGGTATCGTGCACTTGGAGAACAGTAAAATGGCCATGGGCAGAAAGACCCATCTTCAGGAGACATGGTCCCTCGGAATGAGCATTCTTGAAGAAGGGCTCAAGCCCGGGGCCTGAAAACACCCGGCACGCACCGGCCCTGCAAGCCTGTTGCGGGGAGCCTCAATACGAGAAGGATAGGAGAAGGAGGTTAGACCATGAAAGCCGAGATTACACTGAATATCAACGGAGACAACCATACGCTGGCCGTGGAACCGTGGAAAACGCTCAACGAGGTCCTACGGGAAGACCTGTATCTCACAGGCACCAAGCTGGGATGCGGTTCAGGGGACTGCGGGGCCTGCACCGTCATGGTGGACGGAAAGAGCGTCAGCTCCTGTCTGACCCTGGCCGTGGAAGCCGCGGGCAAGGAGATCCGGACCGTGGAAGGCCTGGCCGAATCCGGGGAAAAACTGCACCCCATACAGGAATCCTTTATCGAAAAAGGGGCGATTCAGTGCGGCTACTGCACCGCCGGAATGGAGATGTCGGCCCTTTTTCTGCTCCAGAACAATGCCGATCCCAAGGACGAGGAGATTCGACGAGGGCTTTCCGGAAATCTCTGCCGATGCACCGGCTACAACAAGATCGTGGAGGCCATCTCGACCGCGGCCCAGCGTATGAAAAAATAACCTGGATTCGGGAGGCGGTCCCAACGCCGATCATCCCGAGGAAATCAGCGCAAGGAGGGACCCATGAGTAGAGCCAAGTTCGACTATTATGCCCCTGGGACCGTTGAAGAGGCGTCCCGGCTTCTGCTGGATGCCGGCAAAGGGGCGTTTCTCCTGGCCGGAGGGACGGACCTGCTCGTCAAAATCAACCATGAGATGATCCATCCGAAGGCGGTCATCAGCCTCAATGCCATTCAGGAACTGGACTTCATCGCATTTGAGAAAAACAAGGGATTGACCATCGGGGCGGGCGCCCGGCTCGCCGAGGTGGAGGCCCATCCGGACATTCGGCGCAGGTATCCCGCGGTGGCCTATGCCGCGAGTGTGACCGCCAACACCCAGATACGCAATATGGGAACCGTGGCCGGCAATCTCTGCAATGCCGCCCCATCGGCGGAGAACGCACCCACCCTCATTGCCATGAACGCCGAAGTCGCCGTTTATGGGAAGAAGGGGGAAAGACGCCTTCCCTTGGAAGATTTTTTCAAGGGGCCGGGTCAGACCGCCCTGGAACCGGGCGAGGTCATGACCTCCATTTTCGTCCCCCTTCCCCCGGCCAGGTCCGGGGCGTCCTACCAGCACATCTCCGCACGGGGTAAGGTGGATATCTCGGCCGTGTGCGTGGGCGCCATGGTCTCCCTGGGCAAGAATGGGTGTGAAGACGTGCGGATCACGTTGGGCGCCGTGGCCCCCGTGCCCATGAGGGCCGTGAAGGCCGAAGGCGTGCTCAAAGGGAGAAAGCCGACTGCGGAGCTGATCGAAAAGACGGCGGACCAGGCCATGAGGGAATGCAAGCCGATCTCCGATATGAGGGCCAGTGCAGAGTATCGCAAGACCATGGTTCGGGTATTGACCAAGAGGGCCTTGACCGAGGCCTTGAAACCGACCCGATAGACGCTGGCAGCGTGTTGAAACATCCGATTTTCACAGGCTGAGGAAAAATGCTCAGATGCAAGGCTCGCGAAATCCCGAGGAATGAGGCGTACAAGCCAGTACGCCGCAGTGACGAGGGATGAGCGAAACGCAGCAGATGGGCGTTTTTCAACGGCCTGCTGGGGTAGAGGAGGATATGCACATGAATTCATTCAGTATCATCGGAGAAAACATTCCGAGGACCGACGGACAGGTCAAGGCGACCGGGGCGGCGGTATATGCGGATGACATCAAGATCCAGGGGATGCTTCATGGAGCCCTTCTGAGAAGTCCTTTCCCCCATGCCCGCATCGTCCGTATCGATGTCCGCAAGGCCGCCGCACTCCCCGGTGTCAAGTGCGTGATCACGGGGGAGGACACCCCGAAGATTCGATACGGTAACTGGAGACTCTTCCCGGCCACCCAGGATGAGTATCCACTGGCCGTGGACAAGGTCCGGTTTATCGGTGACGAAGTGGCGGCTGTGGCGGCTGTGGATAAAGACACCGCGCGGGAGGCCCTGGAATTGATCGAGGTGGAGTACCAGGAACTGCCTGCGGTCTTTGATGTCAAGGCCTCCATCCGGAAGGGGGCCCCGATCCTCCATGAGGAGACCCCTTCCAACATCAGCGTGGACCGGAAGATCCAGTATGGGGATATCGCCAAGGGGTTTGCCGAGGCCGACTATATCCGTGAGGACACCTTCACGGTTCATGCCCAGAGTCATGCCTATCTCGAGCCCTGCTCCTGCGTGGCCCAGGCGGACCTGGACGGACGGATCACCATCTGGACGTCCACCCAGACGCCGTATATTGTCCAGTGTCTATTGGCCTCCACCCTGGGGCTTCGTGAAAACGACGTCCGCGTGATCGTCCCGTATGTGGGCGGCGGCTTCGGCGGCAAGATGGAACTGCGGCCCTGGGAGTTTTGTTCGGCCTTCATGGCACGAATGACCGGAAGACCGGTCAAGTTCACATTGACGCGGGAAGAGGAACTCGCCACGGGGAGGCGACGTCATCCCATGATTCTCAGGTCCAAGGTGGGATTCAAGAAGGACGGGACCCTGACGGCCAAGGATCTCAGGATCACCCTGGACGGCGGGGCCTACAACGCCATGGGGCCGACGGCCACCTTCCTCTGCGGGAACTTCGGGGCCATGCTCTACCGATACCCGAATTACCGGTTCCTGGGACAGCATGTCTACACCAATAAGCCACCGGCCAGCGCCATGCGGGGATTCGGTGCGCCCCAATCCCTGTTTGCCGCCGAGTCCCAGATGAACATGGCGGCCCAGGAACTGGGGATCGATCCCATTGAACTCCGGATCAAGAATGCCCAGGTGACGGGGGACACCATTCCCGATGTGGCCGTTATCTCCAGTTGCGGGTTCATCGAGTCGCTCAAGGAAGTGGCCAAGATGAGCGACTGGAAACGGAAACGTAAGAGCATGAAGCCTGGACGCGGCGTGGGCGTAGGCTGCTACAGCTTCATCTCCGGAGGCGTCTTCAACTGGTTCAACACCCAGTTCCCCTTTTCAGCGGCCGAGGTCAGGGCGTTCGATGACGGGACGGTTCACCTCCTCACCATGGCCACGGATATCGGTCAGGGTTCGAACACGGCCATGAAACAGATCCTGGCCGCCGAGCTGGGTCTTCGCATGGAGGATATTCGGATCACATCGGCCGACACGGCCATGACACCTCAGGCGGACCTGGGGTCCTGGGGGAGCCGGGTGACCCTGATGAACGGGAATGCCGTGATCGATGCGGCCCGAAAGATCAAGAAAGAGCTCTTCGGCGCCGTGTCGGCCCGGAAAAACCTGAACGTGATCTATGAGCTGGAATGCCGGGACGGGGTGGTCTGCCCCAAGGGCCGGCCCGACCGGGGTGTCCCCTTCGGTGAGGCGGTGGCCCTGGTTCAGAAGGCCAACCGGGGGGAACCCCTGTTCGCCCGGGGATCGTATACCCCTCGGGACAAGGGCCTGGTCACGCCGGCCTTCAGTTTCGGGGCCCAGGTCGCCGAGGTGGATGTGGACCTGGAGACCGGACTGGTCCAGGTGGAGAAGATGTGGACGGCCCACGACTGCGGGACCGTGATCAATCACATGGCCGTGGAAGGGCAGCTCGAGGGGTCCATTCATATGGGGCTCGGGTATGCACTATCCGAGCAGTTTATCATGAAGGACGGCAAGACCCTGAACACCACCTTCCTGGACTACAAGATGCCCAACGCCATGGATATGCCCCCGGGTGAATCGGTCTGCATCGAGACCTATGAAGAAGAAGGCCCTCTGGGGGCGAAAGAGGCCGGCGAAGGACTGGTCTCGCCCACGGCCCCGGCCATTGCCGATGCGGTCTTTCACGCCACGGGATACCGGTGTGTGGATCTCCCCATTACGCCGGAGAAGGTCTTGGGCCACTTGAAGAAATAGGCCGTGACTGCTGGGAGATGACGGCGCACGGTGGTTGGGACGTGGCCGGGGGCGGAGGTTCCCGCCCCCGGCCACGTCTGTCGTGTCGATAGGAAAAAATCCGCAAAAGGCCGCCCCGGACGCGGCCCGGCAGATCAGCGAGGGACTGGACCGGGTGTAGGCCATGGCGGACGTGAACGTGCAGGGCTCCTCGGATCTCCTTTTCCAGGAGATGGCGGAGCCGGCCTGGAAGAAAGGCAAGGCCGCACTGGACCTGGGTCTCGGCCTCAACGCGGGAATCCGCCGCTTCAAGGAGAAGTGGGGAGGAGAGCCGTTTCTTCCCCATTCATCGGTCACTGTCCAGAGGAAGAGAACGGGAATGGGCTCCCTCGTGCGGAAGCTGTAGGCGTCCCCGCCCGGCTCGGCCCTTTCATCGAGAGAATGAACCGGAAATCCGCCACCGGAAGACGGGGCCGCTTCCCTGTGCTCGAGGTCGGCCTGGTGCTCCTGGCCGGCCTTCTGCTGGCGGGGTGCGCCCGCACCGGACCGGGAGACAGGCGTCCCCCGGAGGTCGCGATGGTCCGTTTCTCCTATGCCGGCCCGGCCCGCACCGTCTGCGTGAGTGGGGAGTTCAACGGGTGGTCGGAGACCGCCCACTGCCTGGAGCGGCGGGGCGAGGTCTGGGAGATCGAGATCCGGATCCCTTCGGGTACCTATGCGTACGGGTTTCTCGTAGACGGCAGGGTCTGGAGGCACGACCCCCACGCCCTGTTTACCGAGAAAGACGCCTTCGGGAGAAAAAATTCCATCCTGATCGTGGAATGATTTGTGACCAAAACCGCGCCCGAACCGTATATCGTGTAAATCGGCATGGTCCCCCGGCACACGAGAGGCGGCGAGTCCGGATTGATGGAAAGAAGCGACAGCGAGCTGGTCTCGAGTATTCTGTCGGGACAGGCGGCAGATTATGCGGTCTTGGTGAAGCGTTACCAGAAGCCCGTCTTCAACCTGATGCTGAGGATGAATTTCTCCGTGTCCGACGCGGCCGATCTCACCCAGGAGGCCTTCATCAAGGCCTATGAGAACCTGGAACGCTACAATCCCGTGCGGCCCCTGTTCCCCTGGCTTTACGCCATCGGACGGAACCTGGCCCTGGATCACCTGCGCAGGGAAAAGACCGCCTCGGCCGCGAAGGAGAACCTTCGCCGGCAGATCGACCTTGTGCCGAACCCAGGGGGTGGGGGGAACCCGGAGGAGGCGCCGGACCTCCGCCGTTTGCGGCAGTGCCTGCGGGAGCTGCCCGAGGACTACCGGGAAGCCGTGGTCCTGCGCTTCCACGAGGGAATGAACATGAAGGAGATCGGCCGGGCCCTTGGATTATCCGTCAGCGGAGCCAAGATGCGGGTCCGGAGGGGACTCGTGAGGCTCCGCCAGGCCTTTTTCGGAGGCGATCATGGCGAGGAACCATAGCATGGAGGATCCGACCCGGAGCGAGCGCCGGGAACTGGAGAAAATCGCCCGCCTGGTGGCGAGCCTGCCCGACCGGGAGCCTCCGGACGCCATCCTCGACGCCGTGATGGCCCGGGTCCAGCCGAAGCGGGCCGGGCGGCTCGTGCGGTTGTGGCGGAAGCTGCGGACACCCGTTCCCATGTCTCCGCTCTGGCCGGCGCTGGCGGGCTCCGTGGCGGTGGTCCTCCTGGTGGTCACCATCCTCCCCGACCCGGTGGAGAGAACGGGCGACCCGGACACCAGGACAGTGGAGGAAGCAGCGGCCGAGAGGCCGGTCCTCTTCACCCTCGACATGCCGGAGGCCTCCCGGGTCGACCTGATCGGCTCCTTCAACCGGTGGTCTCCGGGCCGCTTCAACATGCAGTGGGACGAGAGCCGCGGCCTCTGGGTGATCCGCCTGAAGCTCGAGCAGGGACGGCACGAGTACGCCTTCCTGGTGGACGGGGAAAGGGCGGTGCCGGACCCCAACGCCCGGTTCCAGGAGGATGACGGATTCGGCAACACCAACTCGATCCTGGTGGTACAAGGCGGGAACGGTCATGAAACGGGCATATAAAAGGTGGGTTGTCCTGCTCTTGTGGGGGTTTCTCGCCGGATGGGTCGCACCCGCGGCCTCCCGGGCCGACGACGCGGTGGCCGTGGCGGTCCAGAGAGGAAAACAGGCCGGGGTGCCCGAGCAGGCGCTGAACCACATCCTGACCCTCGGCTACGAGTACGATCTCCAACCCGACGAGGTGGCCCGCTTTCTGGACCTCTCGCGGGAGGCCAGGCGGTCCGATCTGCCCCTGGATCCCCTGATCGGCAAGATGGACGAGGGCCTGGCCAAGCGGGTCCGGGTGCGCACGGTCGCAAGGGCCGTGGAGAAGGAGATGAACCGATATCGGTTCGTCCGGCAGCTGGCCCGCAAGGCCATGGACCGTAACAGCATCCAGAGCCGGCACCTCCGCGGCCGCGACCTGGCCAGGATGGCCAAGGCCGCCTCCATGGGGCTGCAGGACTCGGAGCTCGAGGCGTTTTTCTCCGAGGCCCCCCCGGCCTCGATGGCGCAGTATGCCCACGCCCTGGAGCTGACGGCCGCCATGAAGCAGTCGGGTCTCGATTTCGCGAAGGGCAAGGAGATCGCCTTCGCCGGACTCGAGCGAGGCTACTTCTCGGAGAGCGCCTGGGCGCTGGCCGTCACCGTGCACGCGGCCAAGAAAAGCGGCCTCTCGGACGCGGTCATCGCAAAGGAGGCGTCGGAGGTCGTTCAGGGGGGCAAGAGCATCCAGGCCGCTCAGGAGTCCCTCAACCTGGATACCCGGGGGCTCACGGGCGGTTCCCGGGACGGCATGGTGTACGGTGGTCAAGGCGGTGAGGGCGGCCAGGTCGGAGCAGGGCCCGGCGGAGCCGGCCCGGGAGGGGGATCCGGGGCCGGAAGTCCGGGAGGCGGTGCGGGTGCCGGCGGCCCGGGAGGCGGCCCGGGAGGCGGCGCCGACTAGCGGACGCCCCGTGTGACCCGGTCGGACGGCTTTGCAAAAATCCCCTCGGCCGCCGCCGGATTTGCCATGACCTTTGGTTCTTCTCACTCCATCGGGCTTCCCTGGAACCACAGGGGAAGCCCGTTTTTTGTCGTTCGGAGCAGAGCGCATTTTCCTTGTGACCTTTTTCCGACCGGACCCGTATAGCTTGGTAAGTGGAAAGGACGGAGAGGGGTTCTGACGTCATTCGAACGAAGCACTGAGGTGTTGAAAGGAGTTCTGAAATGAAACAGTGGATGAAGATTTGTGTGGTATTCGCCCTGCTCATGTTCTTCGGCGCGGGAACGGCTTTCTCCGGGAACGGTCCTGGGGACGGCACCGGAAACGGCGGCGTCGGACCGGCCGACGGCACCGGCAACGGGGCTCCCGACGGCGCGGGCACCTGCCCGGACGCCCGAATGGAACGGCCGCTCCTTCTGGCCGGCAACGGCCCCGGCAACGGGGGCTCGGGCGGAAACGGCGGTCACGGCCCGGGCGGCGCCACCGGGTTCGGCGGCGGCGAAAGCGGAGGCAACGCAGGGACCGGGGACAACGGCGGTTTCGGTCCCGGGGACGGCACCGGAAACGGCGGCGTCGGACCGGCCGACGGCACCGGCTTCGGGGCTCCCGACGCCCCGGATGCCCCGGAGGCTCCGGAGGCTCCGGAAACGGACGGCGAAACGGCGTAGACATCGAGGGACAGGAAACGTTTTGAAAGCCCCCCACTTCCAGTCCTTGCGGGGCCCCCGACCGGGGGGGCCCCGCCCCACCGTCTCCTCCCTCCAGGAAGCGCCCTCCCGATTCCACCATGGCCGGAACCGTGGATCCCAGCACGGTGCCCGCCCACCCCCCTGCCCCGGGGTTCAGACCAGGGCGCTTTCCAGGCCCGAGCCCAGGGTGAAGACGAAGGACCGGCCGAACCGATCCACGGTCTCTCGAAAGTACCCGAAGCCGGGTTTTCCGTCGGGCATGGGCATGATGTCGAGATCGGCTTCGGGGGGGGGCGGGTCGGACCCCTCGCCCACAACGCCCTCTGGGGGCGAAAGAGGCCGGCGGAGGACTGGTCTCGCCCACGGCCTCGGCCATTGCCGACGCGGTCTTTCACGCCACGGGATACCGGTGCGTGGATCTCCCCATTACCCCGGAGAAGGTCTTGGGCCACTTGAAGAAATAGGCCGTGACTGCTGGGTGATGACGGTGTACGGTGGTTGGGATATGGCCATGTGGAAAAACCCACGAATTGAGCCGATGAGGCGTGGACGTCCATTTGCGCCCAATCGGCGCCATCCGGACGTTGCAGCGGCAGTGGGCGGCCCCCGCGAATGCACTTGGGGATCCGGTCAGACGTTCGCGGCAGCGCGAAAAAACGGCCGCGGCTTTCGTGTCTTCCATTCCTGCCCGAAACAGAGATCCGGCACATGGACCGTCGTTTCTACCCTTGACATGCAACGCGCAATCGTCTACATTTTTACATGTTAAGGAAGTCCTTATCACTTCACCTTGTCATCCGGTTCTTCCCGAAAAGGAAATTTCGTCACATCACATCACCTCACCGAACGTCCATGGGGGCGTGGTCCACGGGGTGAAATCACTCGACAAACCGCCGTCTCTTCTTGGATTGATGGAGTCGAACTCCGAAGCGGCTCGGAATCCGTAGACACCCACCGGTTTTTCAGAATGCACACACCCTGCTGATATGGATAGGCTTCCGGCAAATCGTCACATGATAGAACCAAAATCCACATCCGACGAATGAACAGGTATGGATGCGTTACGTGTTGTCAATCCATAAGGAACCCCCCTTCCCATGGACAACACCCAACCGGTCAACAAAAAGCCGGGTGATTTTTACTGCCTCTGTATCGATATGATCGGCGCCACCAAGATCGGGCTGAGACTATCGACACGGCAGTTCGATATCTTCAATCTTGCCCTTGTGGAACAAATCAAGCCTCATATCGAGAAACTTGAGCTGAAATACGCATTCATCAAATTTACCGGAGATGGTTGGCTGGTTTTGGTCGATGTGCCGGAGAAGATACCGGCGATTTGCTGCCTGGGCATCATTATGGCGAATCGATTTCAGTTGGAGATCAGCGAGGCGACAGGCATTCAGAAAAAGCTCATCCCCTCCCTTCGCCTCGCTGTTTGTTCCGGCAGGGATCTGATCTTTACCATGCCGGACGGGCGAAAGGATTGTGTGGGCGATAGTGCCAGGAGAGCGACCCGGGCATCTGCCTATTGTAAACCCAATGAGATTTTGATCGATGAACCTGTTCGATACCACATATTCAGGGATTTCGTCGTGGAACCATTGAGCATGTCGTCTCGCCAGCTCCAATATCATCCCAAGAGGATGGAAGAGGATCTGGACTTATACGTGTTGCGCAAAGTCAAGCCGAGGGCGAGTTCGGAATTGGAAGCGCCGGATTACTTTGTCTATACGCTGAGCACTATAGGTGAGACGGAAGATGCTAAAATTGTAGCTAATAATGCTGTAAAGCATATGTTTAATAATGTCAAAAAATTAAAATCTTACATGACAAAGCTCCATCAAGAGTATTTAAAAAGCTGGAACAAGTTGATAAAAAACGTGCCGGATTATCCAACCGCTTTCAAAATTTTTCAGCAACTTACGGAAACCATGCTGGTGCCGGATATCATCACCTATAATACCCTGATCACCAAGTCACCCGATTACGAAACGGCCATGGAATGGTTGGATATCTTAAGAACAGAAGGATTTCAGCCGGATGTCACCACGTTCAACGCACTCATTCAACAAGCACCGGATTACGAGTCGGCAAAGGCCTGGATCAGTGTTATGCGAATGGAGGACCAGTATCCCGACGTTTATACATATAACATCCTGATGCACAAGACACAGGCATATGATGAAGCCACATTACTGCTCAACACCATGCATTCAGAAGGAATACAACCACAGGCGATTATATTTAATAGAATCATGGAGTTGTCACCGGACTACAACACAGCCATGGACTGGTTTGAAGTTATGCGTTCGGAGGAGATCGAGCTGACGGTAGAAACTTTCAATGTGTTGATCGAAAAATCTCCTGAGCACAGCACGGCCAAACAATGGCTGGATGTCGTGAGGTCCGAGGGCGTTCAACCGGTCATTGAGACATTTAACAAACTCATCCATAAATCCCCTGATTTTCCTACGGCTAAACTTTGGCTGAATATCATCCGCTCAGAGAGAATTCAGTTGAGTGCGGCAACATTCAATATATTTATGAATAAAGTCGACAGCTATGTGGAAGCCAGACAATGGTTTGACAAGATGATATCAGAGGGCATCAAACCAAATGTCCTCTCATATAATATCCTCATATCTAAAGCCCCTGATGTTGATACAGCGATGGCATGGTTGGAAAAAATGCGAATAGATGGAATTCAACCTGACTTGTTTACCTACAATATGCTCATTATAAAGTCCCCTGACAGCATGAAAGCCAGAGAATGGTTGGAGATTATGCGCGCGGAAGAAATCGAACCGGATGCCTCCACATACCGGTCTTTGATCGATAAGGGAAAATAGGCCCGTCATGACCGTACTTCTTTCTTTGGCTCCATTTGCCCGTGGCCGCTTCCATTGAGCCCGAAACGATTCCCTGCCTTCCTCTCTGAAAAAGCGAAAGATCGTTGACCATCCCCGTGTCCTGATGTCGGGCGACCCTCGCCCTCACGGACCTCGGAGAAGATCCCTGCCGGGGTTGAGGGCTGGTTGCCGGGCACCGGGCCTTCGACTCGACGCCCCGTCCCGCCACGGCACGATCCCGGAATGAAAGGGCGTGCCGGGCACGAGTCTCGGTCGCAACGTCCCCCTCACCCTTTGACGGGTGAAGGTACAGGGTGGGGGTGGCGAAAAGGCACTCTACCCCCTTCCCGACCTTCCCCCATGATCCTCGGCATGGGGATATGGCGTTACCTTCCGTCGTGAAGCTGAACCGCCGATTGAGCGAAAGCTTCTTTTTATCCAGATCCCCCACTCTCGTTTTACCGGGCTCGGCTCATAATCAACTGTTTTTTGAGATGTTTCAGGCCCGGTTAGCGCATGAATCCAGGCAAAAACAGGGCGATTTGTGGAAAAAATAGAATCGCAACAATGCATACAAGTAGGGCTATAACCATGGGAAGTACGCCTTTGAATATTACCTGGAGGGGCACTTCTTTCGCTATTCCGGAGACTACATAAACATTGATTCCTACCGGTGGTGTGATGACGCCCAGTTCAGATACGAGGACGATGACCACACCAAACCATATGGGGTCAAAACCGAGCACTTGAGAAACAGGGAAAAATATGGGGATCGTAAGCATGATCAAAGCAAAGGCATCCATGAAGCAACCACCAAAAAGATAGATCAATATGATTACAAACATGATTGCATAAGGAGGTAGCGGCAGATTTGTAACCCATCCTGATATTTCAAAAGGAACTCGAGTAACCGCCATAAAATGACCAAAAATTGTAGCGCCCGCTACAATGACCATAATCATACAACTGATGCGCGTCGTATCTGCGATGGCATGGATAAAACTATCCCAGGAGAGTTGCCTTCGAAGAAGGGCCAGAATCAATGTGAAAAAGGCGCCGACGGCCGCGGCCTCGGTCGGGGTGAATATTCCAAAAAAAATGCCTCCCATGACCACCCCGAAGATAATCAGGGTCTCGATTACGCCCACAAAGGATCTGAGTTTTTTTGTCAAGCTGGTCTTCGGGCCTTCCGGTGCAAGCGACGGGTTCCAGCGCACGCGAAGATAGATCACCGCGATAAAGAGCAGGGACAGGAGGACTCCGGGCAAGATCCCGGCGGCAAAGAGTTTTCCAATGGATTGTTCGGTGAGGATCCCATAGATGATGAAGATGGTGCTTGGCGGGATAAGGATTCCCAGGCTCCCTGCCGCGGCCACGGTCCCGGTCGCCAGTCCCATGTCATACCCGTATCTTTTCATCTCCGGCAGGGTAACCGTGGCCATGGTGGCTGCCGTCGCATTGGTGGAGCCCGAAATGGCCGAAAAACCGGCGCAGGCGCCCACCGCGGCCATGGCAAGTCCACCTTTCTGGTTGCCGAGCAGGACGTAGGCTGTGTCAAAAAGACGCTTGCTGATGCCGGAATAAAAGGAGAGTTGCCCCATGAACACAAAGAGGGGGACCACCGTAAGACTGTAGGATGAAAAGACTTCAAAGAAGTCTTTGGCGGCGATGCTGAACCCGGGCCCAAACCCTTTGATATAGCTGAACCCCAGGAAACCGACCACCCCCATCACAAAACCCACGGGCATGTTTGAAAACAACAGGATCAGAAGAAGCAGAATCCCCAAGATGCCGATAGCGGTCAGGCTCATTTTTCAATCACCTTTTTCCATTCCTTGGCAACTCGAACGATAAGCACCAGGCATACAGCAAAAGACGAGAGTGATATTCCCAAAATAAAGGGATAATATGGCAATTGAAGCGTCATGGAAACCTCTCCCAGGGATTTTGCCTGGCCGGCATAGACAATGGATCGCCAGCCGATCATCGCAAAAAACAAGATCCCTATGATGCCGGTAACGATCTCGAATCCGGACTGAAACCTCCCGGAAAGGAGGCGCACCACGAAATTGACGGCGACATGCCCCCCCTGCAGGGATGTGTGGGCCATGGCAAAGGCGGCCGCCACGACCCCGAGGAGGCAAACCAGCTCGTACGTCCCGGGTATGGGTTTGAGCGAGGCAAGAATTCCCCATCCAAATCGTGCATACAGGGTCGTTGAAAACCGCAGGAGGACATCCGCACATGTCAGGAGCATCATAGCGGTAATCCCTGCACCTGCGACCTGGTACATGAACCGGATCAGCCTTTTGACTGCCTTTTCGATGGTATCCATAAGAAGTGCCGTTGCCTGCCCATGGTATTGATCAGCGAAGTTTTTTTGCCGCACCCTCCATGCCGATGCGCACGTCCTCATCCTGTCCCGGAATGGCCATCTCAAAGATGGAGTCCACGCAGGTATAGTCATAATACCCAAGACGCGCAAGCGGCCGGATTCCGACAATATCCACCTTGCCGTCGGGTAGGATATATTCGTCTTTTATGTGAACGCCCAGGACTTCACCGATGATCACGTCGACCGATCCCATGGTCCCCTTTCCCGGAAGTCGTATGGTCTGATGATACCGGCATTCAAAATGGATGGGGGACTCTTTAACGCGAAACGGTTTCACCATGCTGGAAGGGGCCTTGGTGACACCGGCCAGTTCAAACTCATCTTCCTCCGGCGCCACTTGCTGTGCGGAGATATTGACCGCCTCCCGTAATTCATATGTCGCCATATTATATACAAATTCTCCCACCTGCTCGGAGTTGTTCACCGAGTCCTTGCGGGTCCCGTCCGTCTTCTGATTGGCCGAAAACATCACATACGGAGGGTCGAATGTCAGGTTCTGAAACTGACTGTAGGGCGCCAGGTTGGAAATTCCGTCCCGGCTTATGGTGGATATCCATCCAATGGGGCGCGGCACGACGCAGGATTTAAATGGATCAAAAGCCAGGCCATGATCATTGTTTTTTGTAGTGTAAAACATGGTGGATACCTCACGTCTTCCATGAACGAGCGAATCAACGCTTTGAGTGATATCATGCCGTCCTTGTCCGCATGTGACACGGGCAAATACCCAAAAAGCGGGTATTTGCCCGTCTTCGGACTAGTTGCTGTACTCTTTGATCTTTGCTCGAATAAAATCGATGTACTTCTGGCCGGGCAATCCCTTTGACTCCATTTCCTTCACGTAGTCATCCACTACAGGGGCCACCGCCTGGACCCACCTGGCGCTCTCTTCTTTTGAGAGCGGGATCATCTCATTGCCTTTGCTCAGCGAGTATTCCCGTCCTTCCTGGTCGCTGTTGGCCCAGGCATCCACGTATTTGGGGATCCACTCCTTGTTGACCTCCTCAATGGTCTGTTGAATCTCTTTGGGCAGGGAATTCCACTTGTCCAGGTTCATGACCACGAAAAAACCGGCCGTGTAACCGATGTCGTAACACTCGGTCGTATACCGGATGACCTCGGCCTGCTTCCACCCTTTCAGGACTTCCATGGGGGCGATGGTCGCCTCTGCGACGCCCTTCTGAAGGGCCTCATACGAACCGCTCTGGGGCATGGCTACGGGAACCCCTCCCATGGCCTCCGCCATCTTGACGCTGAAGCCGTAGGAGCGGATCTTCATCCCTTTCAGGTCGTCCAGGGTACGCACGGGCTTCTTGCTATGGAGAATTCCGGGTCCATGGGCGAAAAGATAGAGCACTTTGACCTTGGCAAAGGACTTGGGTTTGAATTCGTCATAAAAGGCGTTGATCACCTTGGTCGCCACCTCGGCGTTCGGATATCCCATGGGGAGATCGATGGACTGCATGTCGGGAAAGATCCCGGGTGTATAGCCGATAACGGAGGTCCCGGCATCTGCAATGCCGTCTATGACTCCGGTGAAAATCTTGTCCCCCCCCAAAAGCGTACCGCCGGGGTAGTAGGTAATCTTCACAGCACCATGGGTCCGTTTCTCGACCTCTTTGCACCAAGTCTCCGGTAATATGGACTGAATATGCGTCGGCGGAAACATACATGCATAACTGATTTCAATGGGTTTTGCGGTGGCGGTGGCCCCGCCGGGGAGACATAAAAGGCCCAAAAACGCTATTAATAATGCAGTCTTCATAAAACTCCTTGGGTTCATACCCGTCTCCTTTCAAATGAGTTGAACTGGATGGATACCGGTGAACATGCCTGCACAATATCGACGGAGGGAACGGCCTCACCTCCTTTCACGCTGAAGGTATGAATCATGAGAGATCATCCGCCCGTGTGGCTGGAATTCTCGAAGGTGATATTCGGAAGGCCGGCATGGGACACCTCATGGTCTGAACCGGGGTCGACGGCCATGTTATGCAAGGGCTATGCCGATGCTACAATTATTGTATTATCATGATTTTTAATGACTTTTTTGACCGCTTAGCCCTGTGGAGTGGTTTTTGGTTTGTTACCAAAGGAAACAGATATGGAGACCCGCGCGGACCCACATCGGGAATGGAATAACCTTTGATCTTTTATTCCAATTGGTTATATTCGTGTTACGAATGGTAACATAAAGGAGTGGCAAAGGATCGATTTCACCCACGGGTCTCTGAATCGCGTGGGATTCGGTACCCGATGGACGATCATGGCCTCAGGGTAGGCGTCGTAACGGGTGAAGTCAAGGCGACTGGGCCACACACCATTTCTTCAGTGGAGGAAAGAGGGCCGCCGGGAATGGCGGATGACCCGCCCGAATGATGCAACGGGTGCATCCATCCCGAGAGAAAGAGGGTTTCGGGCGGGATGGGAAGAGGAACACGATCGAGATACGTCTTTCCCGGAAATGGAAAGATATGCCGGCGTGGTAGGTGCTTTGATAAAAGCGGCGGCTGATCTGTATGTTTGGCGCCATTACAACGAAAAAATGAAACTATAAATCATCTTCGACCATGTAGGCATAGTCCTGAAATGTCCTGGCGATCATCAAGTCCATGGAGCTCAAATCTTTTCCTTCCTGGTTAACCCGCTCGAATATTTCCCGCACTGCTGGGATATCAAAACCTGTAAGATGAATAAATGAAAGACGGTAGTCTGCAAAAACACGTTTTAGTTGAAATACGTTTTTTTCAATTGATTTAGAATAGTCTGGCTTATTTATCATTCCTTGAACAATACATGAATCCCAATCCATGGCATCACCGAGCCGGATGAGAAAGGCTTCATCGACTCGCCTTCTGCGCCGCTTGAGTTCCTCTGCAAAGAAAAAGGACTCCGTTGTCGTATCGAAATATAGAGAAAAATCAAATGACTCCCTATTCCGAACGGGCGTTTTCGGGCCCGATAGGGACACCAGCAAGGAGGTGGCCCTCTGCTGACCGTCCAGGATATAGACCCACTCCTTTCTCTTCTTTACATCATCGTGATCATCAAAAAGGATGATCCCCCCCAATTTTCGGTGAATGTGGAGATGGATATGGGTCGTCCAGTAGAGGATGCTCCCGATGGGATAGAAGTGATAGATGCTATCCCACAGTTTGATAATCTCCTCAGGAGACCATATGAATTCACGCTGAAAAGACGGGATTAAGAAGTGTCCTTTCTTGAGGCTGTGAATAAAATCCCCGATTTTCATTTCTTCAGTTTTGATGACGCGATCCATTGCAATCAAAAAAACTCCGTAAACCTGAGGCGTGGGCCTCATTTGTTGATCAATACGAATCAAGCCTTTTTTCGCCGATAGAAGAGATCAGGGAAGCAAGGCCTTTCGGTCCATTCTGGTGTCGGGCCTTTCGGTATTCCTGTTCAAGGTTGATCAGGTTTTTGTAAAAGGACTCTGCATGGTTTTTCATGGCCAGGGCGGCGGCCTCGGGGTCCCCGGACAAGACGGCATCCACAATCGGTTTATGAAATCCGGGCGGATGAATGCAGTAGGGTGGATCGGGTTTGACTTCCTCCAGAATCGAGGCATTCAATTTGATGAGTGAGTTGACAAGGGCCTCGAAAAAGGGATTCCCGGACATCTCGGCCAGGACGAAATGGACCTTGGTCGCAGAGCTGATATCCTCGGTCAAGGTGGCGCCCGGCGGATGCTCGCCTTCAAAGGCCTCCACCAACCGGCGTTTCGAGTCTTCGTCGGCGTTTCGAGTGGCGAGCCGGGCCACCTCGGGCTCAATGAGGATGCGCACCTGGTGGAGCTGATGAATAGAGACCTTGTTGGACAGAAACAGATCGAGGCAGGCGCTGGCCAGTTGTTCGAAGGTGAGGTCCGTTACAAAGGCGCCCCCTGTGGCGCCCTGCTTGATGGTCACAAATCCTGCATTTTCAAGCGTCCGGATCGCCTCTCGTATGGCGACGCGGCTCACTTGAAACTGTTCGGCCAGTTCCCTTTCCGGTGGGAGCTTGTCTCCCGACTTGATTTCACTGGACAGGATGGCCTCTTTGAGCTGCTGAAAGACCTCTTCTGAGATCCTGGGCTGTCGTATTGGTTTGAATTGGGGCATGATTTCTCCTTGCTAGATTCCAGGCCACGGCTGGATGTCGTGGTTCAGTTAAATTTTTATTGACAAAAAACTTTGCGCGTTAAATATTAGTCCAATCTACGATCTCCCCTCGTACGAGTGCAAGCAAATTCTTCATCCATGACCATCCCGGGAGGAAACGCCTTTGTGCTCATGCGGCCTTCTCAGGCAGGTAATCTCCCCACCTTCCTGTCGTCAGGATAGTAAACCACTGTACACCATAAATTCAAGGATTCCGGTGAAGAGAAGTCGTTTTCTGAAGGGCGGCTGCATCTTTTTCTTTAAAAGGTATTAGAAAACACATCAAAGACCAATTAAAATTTGAAAATCACTCTTGAGGCGGAAAAAATGGAGCAGAAGTATTCATTACAAAATTTAAGTCAATATGAAATTGGAACTTTTGCAGATATTATAGTCAGAAATTCAATTTTGCACCCGGATAATGAGGCCTTTGTATATGGAAAAGAAAGGGTTTCATTCTCGCAATTCAATTTCATGTCAAACAGATTAATAAATGCTCTTCGATCTATGGGGCTGAAAAAAGGAAGTGTTTTAGGTGTTCTTTCATGGAATTGCCTGGAATATATGTATGTTCATGGTGCAGCAATGAAAGGAGGGTATATTTCATCCCCATTCAATCCGAGGCTTCACCGAAATGAACTTGAATATCTTATCAACTACTCTGAGTCTGAAGTGCTTTTTGTCGGCCCGGAGATGGCGGAGACCGTGGATCTTCTAAAACCCCTGTTGCCGAAAGTGAAGCACTTTGTATCGCTTGAGGAACCTCATGCCGGCATGATCTTCATGAGGGATATGATGGAGGCGGCTTCATCCCATGAGCCGGAGTCGTTGGTGCGATCCGATGATCCGGTTGTCCTTTTCTATACCAGTGGAACAACGGGTGTTCCGCGAGGGGCACTCTACACGCATATTCGGAAGCTGAACGCCACGCGGATCAAAAACCTGGAGATGGGTATCCGGGGGGGAGAAAGGCAGATACAGGTCCTTCCCCTTTTTCATATCGGAGGCGACAGCCATGTGTGGCCGTTTTTTTGCGTAGGAGCATGCAATATCATCCTGCCCCAGAGATCGTTTGATCCGATGGATGCCCTTCAAGCCATTCAGAATGAGAGGGCCACGGATATTCAGATCGTTCCTCCCCAACTGGGCGCCATGATGAAGGTTCAGGCACAAAAAGGATATAATTTAAATACGTTAAAGCGAATTTATTATGCTGCATCTCCCATGCCCGTCGAATTGCTGCGACAGGGTCTCACCATGTTCGGCCCCATTTTTTCCCAGGGATACGGACAGACCGAATCCGGGCCCCAGATCTGTTCCCTTCCCAGAAAGGCCCACGAGGTCCTGGACAGGCCTGTGGAAGAACAGCAGGTCCTCCTGTCCTGTGGGCAGCCGAGCCCGGGGGTGCATGTGCGGGTGGTGGATGAGGCCGGTCATGATGTGGGCCCTCGCGCGGTCGGCGAAATCATTGCCCAGAGTCATTCCATCATGCTGGAATACTGGCGAAAACCGGAAGAGACCCGTGAAGCCATTGTCGATGGGTGGCTTCATACCGGAGATTTGGCGTACTACGATGAAAATGGATATATTTATATTGTTGATAGAAAAAAAGATATGATTGTGAGTGGCGGTGAAAATGTCTATTCACGTGAAGTCGAAGAAGTCCTTTATAAGCACCCTGCAGTAGCAGAGGCGGCTGTCGTCGGCGCCTCGGATCCTGTCTGGGTGGAACGTGTGCATGCAGAAATTGTTTTAGCTGATGGCATGGAGATCAGTGAAAAAGAATTGATCGATTTTTGCAAGGAACATATTGCCTCTTATAAGTGCCCAAAATCCATTGCACTTGTTGAAGCCCTTCCAAAAAACCCTCAGGGGAAGGTTTTAAAAAGAGAGATCAAGGCAAAATACAATCAAAAAAAGTAAACATACAATTCATGGAGACTACAATGCCATTGGATCTATCGATATTGGAGCGGTTCGGGTTTGAATACCCGCCTGTCGGTGTCAAATTTGACGTCTTTAAGCCAAAGAAGATTTCGCGGCTGAATAAAAAGGCGGCGTTTTGTGAAATGCTGAAAGTGGCCCAAGATGGAAACGCGTTTTACGCTACAAAGGAAGATCACGAGTGTAAGGCGGGGCTAATCCCATTGGGAATGTCAGAGCCGGATCCGGTTTTCGATAGCGGTCAGATTGGTCCTAAGCTGGGTGTGTATGATGATGCGCGTGCGAATAGAAAGATCTACACGGATATGTATAAACTCGAAAGAGATACCGTTACATATGTCCTTTTTTCTCCGCTTGATAAATTGTCTTACGATCCAGATGTGTTGATAGTGACGGCCAGGCCAAATCAGGCGGAGATCCTTCTGAGGGGAATGAGTTATAGAACCGGCAATGCGTGGAACGCAAAAGGTACTACAGTGGTAGGTTGTGTTTATCTTTATGTTTATCCCTATTTGACCGGGGAATTGAATCTGCTGATCAGTGGACTTCACCATGGGATGAAAGCGAGACAGCTATTCCCGGACGGCTTTCTCTTTTTGTCCATTCCTTTCCAGATCATTCCGGAAATTATCAATAATCTTAGAACCATGGAATGGGACTTGCCACAGTATTCTTGGGGCAAAGAGACTCATATTGAGAAAATGAAACAGATCGCAAAAGAACTGAAACAGGAAATTCAATGACATGATAATGCGTTCAATTTGCTGAACTAAAAGCACTCTTTGAATTGTAGTGTGCTATTATTATGATGCAGACATTTTATTTCTCTAAATCTTTATCCATACATGTTAGTTGAACGCTCAAATGAAATCACAATAATCAATGAAAGGAGGGGATGGCTGAAATAATGGTATAATTGGGGCATTTATGGATTTAATTTATTAATCTGAAGAATGTAATATCATTCGGAGGGTAGATATGAAAAGCATGAAATCGTTCTTGGTGTCATTCGTCCTTTTGTCCTTAACGTTATGCCTGGCTGTCTCATTCACAGTGGTCAATAAGGCAGCGGCTGATGAGACCATTAAAATGAACTTGAGTGGCATCATGCCGGGCGGTCACCTCCAGGCCGAACTCAATCAGCTTTTCAGCGATATGATCGCCGAACGTACAAACGGGCGGGTGGAGATCACCGTATATCCGGGCAGCACACTGACCGGGGCGACCAAGAATTTCGAAGGGGTCGTCAAGGGGATATCCGACCTGGGGATGGGTTGCCCCCTGTATACGGCCGGGCGATTCCCGGTAAGCGAACTTTTTGAAATGCCCTCGGAAATCGACAGCGGTTGGGTGACAGCCAAGGTCTATATGGACCTTTTCAACAAATTCGAGCTCAAGGAATTCGAAGACGTACACGTACTTTACCTTCATGGCCCCGGACGGAACGTGCTTTCAACCCGTACCGTTCCCATTCGAAAGCTCGAAGACATGAAGGGGTTGGTCCTGAGGTCGAGCGGCGGCGCCTCTTCCACGATCAGCGCCCTGGGAGCCACGCCCCGGGCCATGGACATGGGCGAGGCCTATGGCGCCCTGTCCAAAGGTGTTGTGGAGGGGCAATTTGCCGTGCCTGAGACCCTCAAAGGATGGAAGCATGCCGATGTGGTCAAATATGTCTCCATTCCTCCGGTATCCACGTCGAGCTGTCAATACGTGGTCATGAACAAGAAAAAATGGAACTCCCTCCCTCCGGATATTCAGAAGGTCTTCACGGAAGTGAGTGCCGAGTTCCCGGATTACCACGGTTATGTCTGGAACTATTATGATCGGGCCGGGTTGGAATACTTCAAGAGCCTTCCGGGCCGGGAATTGATCGAGATACCCGCGGATCAACGACCACAGTGGCAGGCCGCTGTGGCACCGGTCATTGAAAAATTTATCAAGGACAAGACGGCCAAGGGCATACCCGCCAAGGAGATCCTGGACTACTTTAACGAGCGGATTGAGTACTGGTCGGCCAGGCAACCTTCCATGGAGGATTCCGTCCAGTGGGTTGAGAAAAATCTGCTCAAGAAATAGATCTCGACCCGGGATGTCGGTTGGGGTTTTGGGAGTCCTTTTCCCCAGGCAGGCGCCTGTGCCTTTATTCCAGGCGCCTCCTCACTCCATTTGGTGGTGCACATGGATACGCTTCAGAATCTTACAAGACAGTTGAGCCAGTGGTTCAATGGCTTTGCCCTGGTTGCCCTGGTCGCCATGCAGATCGTTGTAGCGGCCGATATCGTCGGAGCCAAGGTCTTTTCGATACCCGTCCCGGGTGCCATGGATCTGACATCCCTTCTGGCGCTTCTTCTCATAGGGTTTTCCATGACCCAGACCTTTATTTCCGGACGGCATATCAAGGTGGACTTTGTGTTGATGTTGCTTCCCCAACGACTGAGCAGGGTCTTGCGCACTTTAAGTCTGAGTCTTTGCTGGATTCTGTTTTTATTCATCGTATGGCGTCTTTTCCTTTACGCCCATGATCTCCAGACGTATGGGGAAACATCATTGACCATACATATTCCACTCTGCTTTTTTGCCTACGCCCTGGCCGTGGCCTTTGTCCCCATGCTGCTGGCCGTGCCCATTCAACTTTACCGAAGTTGGAAAGGACTTGATGAATAAATGAGCCCCGTCGCTGTTGGAATCATAGCCATCGCCTTTCTGATTCTGCTCTTTGCCATCGAATTTCCCGTTTCGTTTGCCATGGCCTTTGTCGGCTTCCTGGGATTCGCCTGCCTTATCGGGTTCAGTGCCGGATTCGACATGTTGGCCATCGATATCTTTGAAAGTTTTTACGACTACAACCTGACGGTCATCCCCATGTTTGTTTTTATGGGGTGCGTTGCCTTCGAGATCGGGGTGAGCGCCAGGCTTTTCGACGCCAGTCACGCCATCTTCGGTAAGATGCGAGGCGGCCTGGCCATTGCCGCCATCATAGCCTCCGCCGGCTTTGCCGCTATCTGTGGATCCACCAATGCAACGGCAGCGGCCATGGGCGCGGTCTCCCTCCCGCACATGAAGCGATACAACTATGACGATTCCCTCGCCACAGGCAGTGTCGCCGCGGCCGGAAGCCTCGGTATCCTCATCCCTCCAAGCGCACTTCTGATTGTTTTCGGCATCATGGCCGAGGAATCCATCGGGAAACTGTTCATTGCCGGCGTGTTGCCGGGAGTGCTCCTGGCGACCCTTTTTGTACTCACCGTCCAAATCCTGTGTATCAGAAATCCAAAGATAGGTCCTGCCGGCCCTTCGACCTCCCTCAGGCAGAAAATCACCGCCCTCTCCGCCGTGGGAGAGGTCCTCGCCCTCTTCCTCCTGGTCTTGGGCGGCATGTTTACCGGGTGGTTCAGCCCCACTCAGGCCGGTGGAGCCGGTGCGGCGGGTGTCATCTTGCTCGGCCTTTTGAGGCGGACACTCACGTGGAAAGGCTTCCTGAAGGCCGGGAAGGACGCCCTGCAGATCACCTGCATGGTCATGTTCATTGTGGCCGGAGCAAAGATCTTCGGTCATTTTATCGCAGTCACCAAGATCCCTTTTCTCCTGACGGACTGGGTCGGGCAGCTCGACCTGCCCCCCATGGCGATCATGGGGATCATCGTCCTGCTTCATCTCATTGGCGGCTGCTTTATGGACGGTTTCGGGCTCATTGTGCTCACGGTTCCCATCATGCTGCCCATGATCAAGGCCCTCGGTTTCGACATATACTGGTTCGGTATCATCATTGTCCTGATCGTCGAGATGGGCACCATCACACCCCCTGTCGGCGTCAATGTCTATGTCATCAAAGGGGTCGCCTGGGATATTCCCCTTGAAACGATCTTCAGGGGGATACTCCCTTTCCTTGGCGCCTTGGTGGCGGCGGTGATTATCCTCATGATTTTCCCGCAGATTGTGACCTTTTTGCCTAGTATTGCCAGTTACTGAGAGTTCCCGCATGAGTCCCTCTCAAGGCTGTGGTGGCCTATGACCTTGCCGCGGCTTCGGGACAAGCGCCGGGAGGCCGCTCTGGAGAAGGCCAAGGCCTTGATTCAGGCGGATTACGGTGGAAGGGGGAAGTCGGGACTTTATGTAGGAGGAACGGATGAAAAAGGCCTATCCGGGCCTTAACCCTTTGATGAATGATGGGGTCTCTTTTTGATGGCCCTCTTGAGCATGGAAAAAAACAGGGCCTTTTCTTCCCCGGAATAGGCGGAGAGGTACGCCTCCACAAATCGATTTTTGGCTTGGGCGATCTCCTGAAGTGTCTCCCGGCCCTTGGGAGAAATGACGAGCAGCGTAACCCGCTCGTCACTGGGATCGCTCTTTCGGTATAAAAATCCGTTTTTCTCCAGCCTCTTGGCCACCCCGGTCATATTGGCACCGGATACCAGCATGGTCCTGGATACATTGGAGATGGTATTCTGGCCGTCTTCGGAGGCATCCAGCACCCTCAGGGCGTTGTACTGGGAGAATGTAAGGCCGTAGTGCTTGAATATGGCCCCGGACTCTTTCTTGTAATTCTCCGCGGCGCGAACCAGGGCCATGATGATTTTTTCGTCTGCACTGAGATCGCTTACGTAGTCGCCCATCGATTCAGGTCCTCCATCCTTGTCTTTCTGGTGAATTTCCGTCCGGGCGCATGGAGCGGCGCCACTCGGGTTTTGCGAAAACCGGGGGCGACTCACCGCGCCGTAAAAGCGGTGAGTCGCCCCTCCTATACCACAGCTCCGGCCCCATTTCTACTTCGGCAAATCGTTTGGGGAGTCCCAGTCCTTCATGTGGTGCATCCAGGGTGCCCGTTCAACAAAGACATCGTGAGCCAGAGGAACCGGTGGATGGGACATCCATTTCGGATCGAATTCGTCTTTGACCTTCAAGAGAAATTCGTGGTAGTTGGGCCCGTATTTCGGCCCGGTGAGATAGAGGGGCTGATGGGGGCCCAGAAGGGAGGTGTAGAACCGGTTCTTGATGTTCATCTTGGAGGTGTCCACGTAAAACTGGTCCACCCCATCGGTGTTTTTATCGGGGTCCCAGTAGATGAGGAATTCCGAATACCCCTGGTGCCCCAACTCAAAGCTCTGGAACCATCCCGGATCGCCGTAATCCGGCATCAACGGCGGGGTGTATTTTTTCTTCAATTCCGCGTACGCCGGACCGTGCTCCGGGGATTGGGACAGGGTCTCGATGACATAGTCCACCGACACATACCCACCGCACATGAGCCACATGCCGGCGGAATCGGCATTCTTGATCCATGACTCGTCCGAAGGTTTGGTTCGGCGAGCCACTCCGCCCAGGGGCTCCATGATGTCCATGAGGACCTTTTCGTCATAGGCCATCTGTTCCTCGGAGGTAAATCCGATGAGCAGGACTCGGACGATGAAGAAGTTCGCGATGGACTCCTCGCTCTCCTTACCCCAGATATCCCAGAACTCTTCCTTGCACTCGGCCTTGGCAATGGCGCGCCAGAAGAGCGGGACCTTGGTGACGGCCCCGCCGATTTCGGCATGGCCGATTTCTCTCATGGCCGTGACTTGGGCCTCCTTGGAAGGGACGGTGAAGTTGATCCATTTGATCCTCTTTTCGGGCAACGCCAGGGCGGTATTGGGAGAAATGCCCGTGGGCTCCAGCCGCTCGGGCTGAAAGGGGAGGGTCTTGATGGCCATTCGAGTCACGATTCCCAGGCACCCTCGAAGTCCGGTGTACCCCCTCAGCAGTCCCCTCAGGTCCGGTCCCGGCCCCTCACCCCAGAAGGGGTCCTCTCCCGTGGCCAGGGAGCCGGTCTTGAGCAGTTCTCCATCCGGCATCACCACCTCGGTCCCCAGGATTCTCCGGTGGGGCAGGCCGATCCGGTGACTCAAAGGGGACCAACCGTCCCCGATCAGGTTGGCGATGGCCGATGCCTGGGCCCCACCACCTCCGATGACCACGTAGGCGCCGTGCCTCATGCACTCCTCCTGAATGGGGGAGTAGACCATTCCGGGGCCCACCTCGATGTAGAAGTGTTTTTCGTCGAGGATGAAGTCGTTCATACGCTTCAGATCGATCAGCAGCGCATCCTCCACGTGGGGATGGGACCGGGGGCCGTAAAACCCCGTGCTGTACGGAACGTATGGAATGCTGTTTCGATAGCAGACCTTGACGAGCGCCTGGACCTCTTCCGTAGTCCTGGGCATGACGACGCATGCGGGGACCGTGGTCATGACGCGCTCGTACCCCAGGCCGCTTTCGTAGCCGCCCGGTCCGCTCCGGTATCCCTCGCAGATCACCGGGTCGTCGGAGACGTATGTTGCACCCACGATGGACTCAAACACGCGAACAGTCTCTTTGGACAGTGCCATATCTCTCCTCCTTCCGCCTAGGCATCCATGCATGCGCAGATCACTTCCGAGATATCCAGGACGCGCACGTCATCGCCGTTTTCTTTGACGGTCTGGTTGAAATTGTTTTTGCAAAAGGGGCAGGCGGACACCAGGGTCTCGGCGCCGATCTCCTTCACCTCATCCAGGCGATGGTTCGCTGAAAACCGGGCGAGCTCGGGAAAGGCCTCTTTGGTCCCACGGCCCGCGCCGCAGCAAAAGGCGTTTTCCCGGGTTCTCGGCATCTCGATCAGGTCCACTCCGGGGATCGCCTTCAATATGTCCCGCGGCTGGAAATAGACACCGTGGGTCCCTCGGCGTCTCTTGAGCCTCGGCTCCACACAACCCATCCATCCCCTCGTACCCGTGTAGGGCGTCCAGGGTTCACTCAGGCGGCTGAGGCTGCACGCATCATGATAGGTCATCCGCGTGTTCAAGGGCTTCGTCAACTGGAGAGATCCATCCTTGACCTTCTCATCCACGAATTCCACAAGGTGCAGGACCTGAAATCCGAGGTCCTCGGTGGCGATGTTGAGCAGCTTGGGAACGTCCACCTTCCACATGCGGTATCCCTCGGCGCAACTCGTGACCAGGGTCTTGGCCCCGGTCTTTCGTACCTCATTGACATTGCGCTCGGCCATGGCCCTGGCCTCATCGACCATGCCCACGGAAAAGACCGTGTTGCCGCAGCACCATTCGTCCGGCATGAGCATATACGGCGTGCCCGAGGCCTTGAATATCCGTGCAGTGGACTCGGCGATCTCCTGATTGATGTAGGAGGCGGTACACCCCACAAAGTAGAGGAGATCCGCCTTGTCAACGGGTGGGGCGTCTTTGGGAATCCATGCGGTCCGCTTGTCATGGGGCGAACCGTACATGTTGTGACTTCCCTGAATGTTCTTCACGATGTTCTTGTGGGCGGGCATGGGACCGACCCCGTCTTTGACCGCCTTGACTCGAATCGCCTCCAGGGTGAGTTCCACCTCCAGGTCCAGGTTCCGCTTGCAGCCCACGTCGCAGGCCCCGCACAGGGTGCATGCATAGATCACTTCCAGGGCCTTTTCGTTCCAGTCCAGCTTGCCTTCCACCATGGCATGGGCGATTCTCAGCTTGCCGTAGGCCCCGTAGGCGTCGAACTCATACATGGTGGCGCTCGGGCAGCGGGTCATGAACTTGGCGCCCGGCATGTAGGTGTGGTCCACCCATGTGCATCCCTTGCACTTGATGCAACGGCTCATGTCGTAGACAAAACTGTCAATATCCGTAATATCCAGACTGAAGTCCTCTTTGGGCGCGTAATATCGTATGTTTGGTTGTTGTGCCATGATTCCAACCCTCCTTAGAAGCACAGGTTCCCTGGATTCATAATATTGTTCGGATCAAAGATCTTCTTGAGCCTTTTGAGGTGAGCGGTGTAGGACGCGGCCTTTTCATATACGATGGGGGCCAGCTCACCGTAGGGGCGGGTGAATACGGCCCCTTCGTTCAGGCAGGCCTTGGCGAGATCGCGATGCAGGCACCGAATGGCGTCTTTCTCCTCTTCGTCCTTTGGATCGTAGAAGAAGGTGAACTCCGGCCGGCATGCCCGGTTGTGCTCAATGGGCTGAATGTACATCCCGATCTCGCTCGCAGGGTATCCATGCTCCCATGCGACGGCCTCCACCAGGTCGACGAATTGCGCCGCCATCAGGGGCCGTGTGTGAAAGAAGAGGCTCTGGCTCGCACCCTTCAGCGTGGTCCTCCAGTGGGGCTTGTCCGCAGGCCAGGGCTTTCGCAGCATGGGGAGGAGTCTGTTTCGCAGCCCCGGAAACCCCGGCAGGTTCTCGCCCAGGGTCAGGTCCGGGAATTCGTTTTTGAGGACCTCGGCGAGGAAATTCATCTCATAGGCGATCTTTTCTTCGGGGCGTCTCAACAGCCCGCTGATCACAAGAATGAGGCTCCATGGGGGGAGGGAGTCGCTCAATTTCTGAAAATCGTCCGGCCGGCCCTCCGAAAGCATGGCAGCCAGGTCCACGTGGTTGAGGAGAAGCACCTCCTGCCCGATCCGCCTGGGGAGGATCCGGTGGAGAAATTCCATGACACGGTCCAGGTCATCGATCGGCGCGAAGAGGATCTTGTCCATTTTGGGAATCGATTCGATCTTGAGATTCGTCCAGGTCACGACCCCCATGGTGCCTTGAGCACACTGGAAAAAGCGGTAAAAATCGAGCCCCGGTCCTGAGGGATTCGCGCCCTTGGCCATGGAGTTCGGATAGCCGTCTACACTGGCCGATCCCATTCGGAAGATCTCTCCGGTGGGCCAGACCACTTCCATGGCCTCCAGGGGCTCTCCATAATCATAGACCTGGTTGGTGGGCTCCTCCCTTTCCATGAAGTCCGTGAGGACCGATCTCTGGGCCGGGGGCGTCAGGGGCATGATCACCCGGAAACCCTCCTTTTCCAGTTCGCGGGTCAGCTTTTCCCATGTGACTCCGGCCTCGAACCGCACGCGCCGGTTTTCGGCATCGATCTCAAAGATGGTGTCCATTCGGGTCATGTCGAGGATGACACCCCCCTGTTTGGGAATGGTGGCCCCGAAAAAATGGATCTTCGAGCTGCATGGAACCACAGGAATGCTGTTTTCGTTGCAGATTTTGATGATCTGTGAGACCTCTTCGGAACCGGCCGGCCGCACCACGCAGGCGGGCGCGCCCGGAGGGGCGGTGCTGTGATCCGAGGCATAGGCCTGAAGCTCACTCGGATCCTCCGAGAAGTGATCCTCTCCGACGATGGCCGACAGCTTTGATTTCACGTCCATCCTTCAACCTCCATACCATGATAATGGTTAAAAACTTCCTCCATTTACGAAGAAAATTTATTTTCTGACGGTTTTTTTATCGTGCCCATACAGATAGTTTATGTAGGTAAAACAGGCGGTTGACCTCTGCTGACCTCCTTTGTGATCGCTAGCTTAAAACGCTAACAGAGTAAATGTTGATAATCAATACATTAAAATATTGCGGAGAGACTATATGGAGAATCGGCCCATGTCAAGCGCTTTTACCATGGACGCCCCCGCTTTTCACCACGCCGTGATTTGTGGTTTGACACCCTGGAACCTCGTCGAGTAGCATCCCGACAGCATGAACACCCTCCTTCGCTCGAATGTGTCATGGCACTCTGCCTGCTTCAGTCTCATCATGGGAGAGGCGTTGAAAGAGGATAACCGAAAACCCCCCTTGAAGAAAGGCCTTCACACGGTACGTGTCCCCGAATCCCTGCAATCGGTCTTCATGAAGGCCCAGGACTATGTGGCCCGGTATTTCGAGGACCGGATCGAGGACCCGAGCAAGGGGTTCATCGAGATCTCAGGGGAGCGCTACATCCTGGTGCGCGCCGCATCCATGAGCAAGGAGTTCTTCGACCTGGTCACCACCCTCTACCGGGATCGGGGTGAACAGGAGGCCCGGAACGTCACCCTGGGTTTCCTCTTTGACATCGCCCATTCCATCGGTATAGCGGATGCACGGCGGTTTTTCTCCAGAATGGAGGTGACCGATCCCATCGACAGACTTTCGGCAGGGCCGGTCCATTTTTCCCACACCGGTTGGGCCTTTGTGGACATCCTGCCCGAGTCCCACCCCTCTCCGGACGAGGACTACTACCTGATCTACGACCACCCTTTTTCCTTCGAGGCGCACACGTGGATCTCCAGCGGAGAGCGTACGGACTTTCCCGTCTGCGCCATGAACGCCGGCTACTCTTCGGGCTGGTGCGAGGAGAGTTTCGGGATCCCGCTGGTGGCGGCCGAAATTTCCTGCCAGGCAAAGGGCGACGACCGCTGTCGGTTCATTATGGCCCCCCCCTCTCGCATCAAGGAACACATCACCCGGTACGGCCGGGAGGCGTCCCCGGGGTTCGCGGGATCCGGCACGGTCGATATACCGGAGTTTTTCCAGCGAAAACGCCTTGAAGACGAGTTGATCAAGAGCGAGAAGACCGTCCGGGCCCTGCTCAACGCCCCCCAGGACAGGGCCCTTCTTCTGGACCGGGAGGGAAAGATCCTTGCCTTGAACGAGCCGGCGGCCCGGGCCTTCAACGGGAGTGAAGATGACTTGATCGGCAAGGACGCTTTTGCGCTCTTTCCTCCGGCCATTGCCGGAACCCGCAGGATCGAACACGAACGGGCGGTCCGTTCCGGCCGGTCCCTCCGGTATGAGGACATGAGGGACGAGCGGTGGATGGATACCACGGTGGACCCGGTCCGGGACGCCCGGGGGCGGGTCGCTCGGGTGGCCGTGGTCAGCCGGGACATGACCGATTACAAGCGGATGCAGGAGGCCCTCCAGAAAGAAAAGGAGTTCAATGCCACCATTGTCCAGACCTCCCCGGCCTTTTTCGTGGCCATCGACCCGGAAGGCAAGACGTTGCTCATGAACGACGCCATGCTCAAGGCCCTCGGGTATTCCCAGGAAGAAGTGATCGGAAGATATTACCTCGGCACGTTTGTCTCCGGTCAGGACTGGCCGGACCTTCGCGGGCAGGACAATGCCCAGGGGTCCGAGGCGGGGCTCCGGACCATGGAGAACCGCCTCAAGACCAAGGACGGCCGGGAACTCATCGTGGAGTGGCGCGGGCGCCACATCCTGAAGCAGGATGGCTCCCCGGATTTCTATTTTGCCATCGGAATCGATGTGACCCAGAGGAAACAGGTGGAAGTCGAGCTTCGAAGGCATCGGGACAACCTGGAGGACCTGGTCCGGGAGCGGACGGAACGTCTCTCCAGCACCAACGAGCAGCTCCAGCGGGAGATCGCTGAAAAGAAGCTGGCCGAGCGTGCGCTGCAGAAAAGCGAGACCATGCTTCGCGGCATCTTTGACCAGACGTTTCAGTTTATCGGTGTCCTGCGCCTGGATGGGACCGTGATCAAGGTGAACAAGACGGCCATGGATTTCGTCGGGACGAGCGATACGGAGATCGACGGGAGGCCTTTCTGGGAGACGCCCTGGTGGACCCATTCCCCGCGTGAGCAGGCCCGGCTGAAGGGCGCGATTCGGCGTGCCGCGGGCGGGGAGTTCGTTCGCTACGAGAGCACGAACACGGCCTCCGACCATCAAACCATGCACATGGACATCTCCATCAAGCCGGTCCGGAACGCGGAAGGGCGGATCGTCCTTCTCCTCTCCGAGGGGCGGGACATCACCGACCTCAAGCTGGCCATGGATGACCTGCAAAAGCGTGAAGTGGAACTCCAGGTGCAGTCCCGCAGCCTCGAGGAGGCCAACATCGCCCTGAAGGTCCTGCTCAAGCAGATGGAGGAGAAAAAACGGGATGACCAGGAAACCGTCCTCGCCAATCTGAAGCAACTGGTCCTCCCCTATATCGATCGGCTGAAACGGAGTCCCCTGGGCGGTGAGGAACGGGCCATTGTGAACACCCTCGGGTCGAACCTGAACAACATCACGTCTCCCCTGATCCAGCGCCTCTCTTCCACGGCCCTGGGGTTGACGCCTATGGAGATTCGAGTGGTCCACCTGGTGCGCGAGGGCCTGAGCAACAAGGAAATCGCGGAACTTTTGGGCCTGTCCATGAACACCATTTCCAGCCACAGGTACAAGATTCGAGGTAAGCTCGGCGTGAAGAACAAGGGGACCAACCTGAGATCTTATCTTCTTTCTTTGGAGGAATAGGGGCCGAAGTCGATGCCGAACCGGGCCGATTCCAGATTGTGCAATGAGGCCCGGGACCATGTTTCCGCCGCATTCGGTCGGGGAATGAGGCGGTTGGCTGAATAATGGTGGTTTTTTCTAACCGATTTATCACCGAAATAACAATCTTGACGGGTTTTGTGAATCCGGAGTAGAAGAGAGCGACAATCCACTGTCCTTGTCGCTCCGTCCATCCCATGGGTAACCCCATATCCACCACATCGAGGAGGAAAGACCGTGAAGGTTCTGGTAAGCGATGCGTTGTCCGAAGTGGGCGTGCGGATTTTTGAGGAGACGCCGGGGATCGAAGTGACGGTACAGACGGATCTGGGTCCGGAGGGTCTGTTGCGGGAGATTGGATCGTACGATGCCCTGGTGATACGAAGCGCGACGAAGGTGACGCGTGAGGTGATCGAGGCGGGTCGGAACCTGAAGGTGGTGGGTCGAGCGGGTATCGGTCTGGACAATGTGGACATCGAGGCGGCGAGCCGTCGGGGTGTGGTGGTGATGAACACACCGGAGGGGAACACGATCACGACGGCGGAGCACGCGATATCTCTGTTGATGTCTTTGACGCGGAACATACCGCAGGCGACGATGGGCCTGAAGGCGGGACGTTGGGAGAAGAAGAAGCTGAAGGGCCGGGAGGTGTACGGGAAGACGCTGGGACTGGTGGGTCTGGGTCATATTGGTCGGATCGTAGCGGATCGTGCGCAGGGGTTGAAGATGAAGGTGGTGGTGTACGATCCGTACATCAAGCCGTCGGTGATCGAGGAACTGGACTGCGAGCCGGTGGATCTGGATGAGCTGTTGTCGCGTTCGGACTATGTGACGATCCATGTTCCGAAGACGGAGGAGACGACGGGTTTGCTGGGTCGGGAGGCGTTTTCGAAGATGAAGCCGGGTGCGATGCTGGTGAATTGCGCGCGCGGGGGTATTGTGGACGAGGAGGCGCTTTATGAGGCGCTTTCGAGCGGTCATCTGGGGGGAGCTGCGCTGGACGTATTCAGCCAGGAGCCGCCGGGAGATTCCAAGTTGATGGGGTTGGGGAATTTCATCTGTACGCCGCACCTGGGGGCCTCGACGATGGAGGCGCAGGACAACGTGGCGAAGGACGTGGCGGAGCAGATTGTATCGTATCTTCTTCACGGGACGGTGAAGAACGCGGTGAACGTTCCGAGCATCAGTTCGGAGCTGATGACGGTATTGAGGCCGTACGTGGTGTTGTCGGAGAAGCTGGGTCTGTTTCAGGGTCAGTTGGCGACGAGCGGTGCGGAAGAGATCGAGGTGAGGTATCTGGGGAAGGTGACGGAGTACGACACGCGGCCTTTGACGACGGGACTGTTGAAGGGGTTTCTGACGCCGGTGATGAAGGACGACGTGAACTACATCAACGCGCGGATGGTGGCGTCGGACCGAGGGATCAAGGTGGTGGAGTCGACGTCGGAGCGGTCGGATGATTTTGCGAGTCTGATCATGGTTCGGGTGAAGTCGGTGGACGGAGAGGACATCGTATCGGGGACGATATTTGGTAAGACGCTGCCTCGGATCCTTCGGATCAACGATTTTTATCTGGAGGCGATCCCGGAGGGGCACATTCTGCTGATCCAGAATGAGGACCGGCCGGGGGTGATCGGCCGGATCTGCTCGGCCTTGGGGGACCGGGGCATCAACATCGATCGAATGCACGTGGGGCAGGACAAGGCCAGGAAACGAAACATCAACCTTCTGAACACCCAGGTGCCTGTGACGGATGAGGCGCTGGAAGAGATTCGAGGATTCACGGACGTTCATTCGGCCCGTCGATTCGAACTCTGATGAGCCCGGTCCCCAATTGAGGACGGCGGGAAAGAGATCAGGCCCCTCGGCCTCTTTGAGAGCCGGCCCTCGATGGAGCGGTGGATTCTCGTCCTTGTTCGTATGGTTGAATAACCGGAACCGCGGCACATGCCGCAGTGTTGCATGGTAAGGAGCGATGCCATGGAAGTGGAAGGCAAGGGATTTGTGGTGAAGGATCGACGGGCGTTCGATGATCGGGGGGAACCCCGAAAGGAAACGACCGAAGAGGCAAGGCACGAGGAAAAAAGGCCCGAAGAGTCCGAGGCCCCGAAGACGTCGAGAGAAGACGCCGCAGCCAGGGGAAAGGCGCCGCGGGATCAGGCTTCGCCGCTCCCGGAGGTCAATTTCAGCACACTGATCATGAGTCTCAGTTCCTCGGCCCTCTATCACCTGGGCGAGATACCGGACCCTCAGACGGGTCAGGTGCAAAAGGACTTGTCCCTGGCCAGGCACACTATCGATATCATCGGAATGCTTAGGGAAAAGACCGCGGGCAACCTGGCCGATGATGAACAGAAATTTGTGGATACCATGTTGACGGACCTGAGGTTGAGGTTTGTCAAGGCGTCGAGGTAGACGAGGGAGAGTCCTGTTTCCCCGGTTCCTCTTGAGGTTGAAGTCAGGCATAAAAATTCAATGGAGTGAAATGATGATGTATCGGTATGAGGCGAGGAGATTTGTGCAGATCGTGTGTTTCGCGTTCCTCCCGGCGATCGTGGCCCTGTCCTGGACTACGATGCCCTTTGGGGCGCATGACGCGGCTGCCCAGACCTCATCAATCGTTCCAGGCGCTCCCGGGTCGTTCAGCGATCTCGTCAAGGAAGTCAGAGATTCCGTGGTGAACATCAGCACGGTCAAGATCGTGAAGGGCCGCAACTTTCAGATGTTTCGGGGCCCCATGGGGCAGAACGACCCTTTTCAGGACTTCTTCGACCGCTATTTTCAAGATCAGATTCCCAAGGAACACCGGCAGAAAAGCCTGGGAAGCGGATTCGTCATTGATCAAAGCGGTTTCATTCTCACGAACAACCATGTGGTGGAGAAGACCGACGAGATCAAGGTGGTCCTGGCCGACGGCCGGGAGTATGAGGCCGAGATCGTGGGCAGGGACGCCAAGACGGACCTTGCCCTGATCAAGATCGAACCGGAGACCGCCCTCGATCCGCTCCCCCTGGGTGACTCCGACGCCCTGAACGTGGGCGACTGGGTCGTGGCCATCGGGAACCCCTTCGGCTTGGAGCACACGGTCACGGCAGGAATCGTGAGCGCCAAATACCGGCGGATCGGGATGGACTCCTATGCCAACTTCATTCAGACCGACGCCTCCATCAACCCGGGCAACAGCGGCGGTCCCCTCCTGAACACCAAGGGAGAGGTGGTCGGGATCAACTCCGCCATCTTTTCTCAGAGTGGAGGGAGTATCGGGATCGGTTTCGCCGTCCCCGTGAACCTGGCCAAGGATCTTCTCCCCCAACTCAAGGAAGGGAAGGTGGTCCGCGGCTGGCTTGGAGTCATGATCCAGCAGATCACGCCGGAACTCCAGGACAAACTGGGCTTGAAAGATCTGAAAGGCGCGCTGGTGGCCGATGTGACGCCCGGCGGGCCTGCGGATAAGGCAGGGATTCGAAGGGGTGATGTCATTGTCTCGTTCCACGGGAAAGAAGTGAAAGAGATGAGTGAACTCCCCTTGATGGTGGGATCCACACCGGTGGGAAGCAAGGTCGATGTAGAGGTGATTCGAAAAGGTCGCAAGAAGGCCTTCAAGGTGGAACTGGGAAAACTGGAGGAGGACGGTGAAACATCCGCCGAGCCCGCGGAGTCGGAATCGGACCTGGGCATGACCGTGGAGGAGGCCACGCCGGAACTGGCACGGCACTTCGGCCTTCCGGAGGCTGAAGGACTGGTGGTGGTCCGCGTGGAGAATGGTTCTCCTGCGGGAGAGGCCGGTATTCGCCCCGGAGACATGATTCTGGAGGTGGACCAATCCGCGGTGAAGAAATTGTCTGACTTCGAGGCGGTGATTTCAAGATTCAAGAAGGGTGACACGATCCTCTTTCTCATTCAGCGTGGCGGGAACACCCTGTTCCTCACCGTCAAGGCATGGGAATAACCCGCCGAAGAAAGGAGGCGGGCGTTTCCCTCGAAGCGCCGGCCAAGATCAATGCCCGCCTCAAGGTCATCGGGAAGCGACCCGACGGGTATCACGATCTGGTCTCGGTGATGGTCCCCGTGACCCTTGCAGACCGGTTGGAGATGGAAGTCCGGTCTGAAGGGGGCATCGATCTCCGCTGCACGGGCCTTCCGGTGCCCGAAGGCGGGGACAATATCGCTTTCCGAGCCGCAGAACGGTTCTTTGCGGAGACGGGGATTCGTGAGGGGGTTCGTCTCCTTCTTCACAAGCGGATTCCCACGGCTGCGGGCTTGGGAGGTGGCAGCAGCGACGCGGCAGCGGTATTGCTCGGGCTGGATACCATGTGGCCCGGACGTCTTTCCGGCACGATGATGCAGCGTATGGCCGTCGGCTTGGGGGCGGACGTGCCGTTCTTCCTCTCCGCGGTTCCGGCGCTTGCCGGAGGGATCGGTGAGGTCCTGGAACCCCTGGCCAATTGGCCCCGAATGTGGTATGTTCTCATAAAACCACCCATTGAGGTGTCGACGGCATGGGTGTACGACCGGCTTAAAATTGAGTTGACAAAACGCGAAAATGACTGTATATTCCAAGTTTTGCGAGGGGGCGGGTTCTCCGTTCCTCATATCCTGGAAAACGATCTCGAAAGGGTCACGGAGGGCTCCTTTCCGGTGATCGGCCGCATCAAGAAGGCCCTGCTGGCCTCGGGTGCGGAAGGAGCGCTCATGACCGGAAGCGGTCCAACGGTTTTCGGAGTTTTCCAGGAACAGGACCGCGCGGATGAGGCACGGCGTCGACTGATTTCCCTGGATCTGGGGGATGTCTTTCTGGTGACGGACTGGCCGGGTGATGGAAGGGTTGCGCGGAGGCGGTTGGTTGCGCCACAGCACTGATGGAAGGCGGCGCAATGCAGAAAAGAGGTTTTTGGGGAAGGTCGGCAAGGCGGTTTCCGGTCGATGGCGCAAAACTTCGGGACGGGCCTTTCTTCCCGCAGGATGTGGAAGGCTGAACGCATCATGTGTATTTGTTTCTCCTACGGGCTCCCAGCGCTTCTGCGGGAGATAACGGATTCTTACGAATCCATCGAACTCACTGGTTCTACGGGAAAGGAATGTTGGGGTGTCGTCAAGCGGTAAGACACGGGCCTTTGGAGCCCGCATTCGGAGGTTCGAATCCTCCCACCCCAGCCAGATAACGACTTCATGAAGCTCTTCGGTGGAACATCCAATCCGGAACTTACAGAGAAGGTCTGCCGCTACCTCGAGATCGAGCCGGGGAAGATCAGCGCCAAGACGTTCAGCGACGGGGAGACCCAGGTGGAGATCCACGAAAACATTCGTGGAATGGATGTCTTTGTTCTCCAGTCCACCTGCACTCCGGTAAATGATCATCTCATGCAACTGCTGATCATCATCGACGCACTCAAGAGGGCTTCGGCCAGGCGGATTACGGCGGTCATTCCCTACTACGGCTACGGCAGGCAGGACCGCAAGGTCAAACCCCGCGTCCCCATCAGTGCAAAGCTCGTGGCGGATCTGATCACCGTGGCGGGGGCCCAGCGTGTGGTGTCCATGGACCTCCATGCGGGGCAGATCCAGGGGTACTTCAACATTCCCGTGGACAATCTGTTCGCCGCACCCATTCTGCTCAAACACATTCGGGCCAACCTCAGCAATGACGTGGTCATGGTATCCCCGGACGCCGGTGGCGTGGAACGGGCCCGTGCCTTCGCCAAACGACTGGACTGCTCTCTGGCGATCATCGACAAGCGACGGGACGCGCCGAATGTGGCGGAGGCCATGAACATCATCGGAGAGGTGTCCGGGATGACGGCCATCGTGCTGGACGATATGGTGGACACGGCAGGTACGCTCACACAGGCCGCTATGGCGCTCAAGAACCGAAACGCGGCCGGAGTGCACGCCTGCTGCACCCATGCGGTTCTTTCGGGCCCTTCCATAGAGCGGATCGAGGCCTCGCCCATCGATAGCCTGGTGGTCACCGATACCATTCCCATCGGGGATAAGGCCGCCGGCACTTCAAAAATCACGGTGCTTTCGGTGGCCGAACTTTTAGGTGAGACGGTAAAGAGGATTCATACCTCACATTCCGTCAGCACGCTCTTCGTCTAAGGAAGCCAAGCCTCGCACGAAGAGCGTTTTTTTTGACGGCCTTGTGAAAAATTTTATTTACACCCCCCGCAGGTGCGGAGGAAATCAGGAGGATCCATCATGGCCCAGCTTAGTCTGTCCGCCACCCTGCGGACCCGGAAGGGTAAGGAGGCGGCGAAAAAACTCAGGAACATTCAACAAATCCCGGCCGTGTTTTACGGCCCCGATGCGGCTCCGGTGCCTATTGCGGTGAAGACCGCGGAACTCCAGGCGCTTCTCAGGAAGACCACTCGAGACAGTGCGGTCATCTCTCTCAATATGACCTCGGAAGAGGGCGAGACCCGGAATGCGACGGTCATGATCAAGGAGCTTCAAGTGGAACCCGTTCGCGGGAACTACCTCCACGCCGATTTCTACGAGATCTCCATGGACCGGGAGATCACAACGGATATCGCCGTCAATCTCGTCGGAGAGCCCGTGGGAGTGCCCCGCGGAGGTGTGTTGCAGTATATCCGCCGGGAAGTCAACGTATCCTGTCTGCCGGACAAACTGATTGACCGACTGGATGTGGATGTCTCCGGTCTGGATATCGGTGATGCCGTTCATATCGAGGACATCGTGTTTCCCGAAGGGATCACCCCTACTCAGGAAGGTCATCTTACCGTGGCCGTGGTGGCTGCGCCTACGGCAGCCGAGGGACCCGGTGAAGAAGTCGAGGAAGCTGAAGCGGCCGAAACGGAGAAAAAACTCGATGACGCCGCAGGCGAGGAATCTGTGGAAGAATAAAACGCCGGTCATGAAAGGGGGTGAAGGGAGATCCTTAAGAAGTGTTTCTGATTGCTGGGCTTGGAAATCCCGGACCGGACTACCGGGATACGCGCCACAACATGGGCTTTCGAGTGGTTGAGGCGTGGGCCGGAAGCCTTGGGGTCCGCTTGTGGAGGCGTCGCTTTGAGTCCTTGAGCGCCCGGACGGTGTTTCACGGCAGGAGCCTTATCCTGCTCCGCCCGATGACCTATATGAACCGCAGTGGCATGAAGGTCCGGTCGTGTGCCATGGAGTTCAAGATCGAGGCAGAGAACATCTTGGTCGTTCACGACGACCTCGATTTACCTCTCGGCAAGATTCGTGTTGCCAGGGGGGGAGGCGCAGGTGGACACAAAGGGGTTTCCTCGGTCATGGAGCACCTTGGGACCAGGGACTTTCCTCGTTTGAAGATGGGGATCGGAAGGCCCGAAGAAGGGGAAGCGGTGGAGGAATATGTGCTGAGCCCGTTTTCCCCCCAAGAGAAAGACTTGGCGCTCCACATGATCCGGCTGGGGGTTCAAGCGTGCGAGGTATTTGTTGCAGAAGGCGTTGATTCGGCGATGAATGCGATCAACGGCCAACATTCAATTCAACGAAGGAGGGAATAAGCTGATGCAGGGACTAACCGTTTACGCCCCATTTGTGGGGATCCTGAGTCTGATTATTGCCTGGCTGATTTTCGGGTATGTGAAAAAGCAGCCGAACGGCAGTCCGCTGATGCAGGAACTCGAAGAGCAGATCCACGTCGGGGCTATGACGTTCCTGAGGCGGGAGTACTCCATCCTGGTCATCTTTATCGGCATCGTTTTCATCCTGCTGGGAGCCGGTGTGTCCTGGAAGACCGCTATCGCCTTCCTGACCGGTGCGTTCTGCTCTATGTTGGCCGGTTACTCCGGTATGACCGCGGCCACCCGGGGAAACTCCCGAACGGCCGAGGCGGCCAACAAGTCGGGCCAGGCCAAGGCCCTGAACGTCTCGTACTTCTCCGGTTCCGTCATGGGACTGGCCGTGGCGGGCCTGGGTCTTCTGGGTCTCGGTTTCTGGTTCTGGATCTGGGGCGGTTCCCCGGAATCGGCGCAATACATCAACGGCTTTGCCATGGGCGCCAGCTCCATCGCCCTCTTCGCCCGTGTGGGCGGCGGTGTGTACACCAAGGCGGCTGATGTGGGCGCGGACCTGGTGGGCAAGGTCGAGGCGGGCATTCCCGAAGACGACCCGCGCAACCCGGGTGTCATCGCCGACAACGTGGGCGACAATGTGGGCGACATCGCCGGCATGGGCGCCGACATCTTCGAGTCCTTCGTGGGTTCAGTGATCGCCACCATCGCCATCGGCGCCACCCTGGCCATAACACCGCAATTCATGGCCCAGTTCCCCGCGCTCGAAGGCCTGTCCGAGGAGGCCATTCGGCTGAAGTACATGGCCATGCCGATCCTTGTGGTCATGGCCGGTCTTCTGAGTTCCTTCGTCGGCGTTTTTTCCATCAAGGTGTTCCAGGGCGGGAACCCGGCTGGGGCCCTTCGGTACACCACCTTTGTGGCGGCCATCGTATTCATCGTCCTGACCATCATTGTCACCAAGACTATGGGCATGCCCATGGGCTGCTTCTGGGCGATCCTGTCCGGTCTTCTCTGCGGTATCGCCATCGGTCTTTTGGCGGAATACTACACCTCCGGCGCCCCGGTCCATCGAATCGCCGGACAGTCGGCGACCGGTGCAGCCACGGTGATCATCGCGGGCCTGGCCGTGGGCATGATGTCCACCTGGCTGCCCATGCTGGGCATCTGTGTGGCTATTTTCGTGGGCTTTAAGGCCGCGGGGATTTACGGCATCGGTCTTTCCGCCGTGGGCATGCTGGCCACTGTCGGAGCCACCATGACCGTGGACGCCTACGGGCCCATCGCGGACAATGCGGGCGGCATCTCCGAGATGAGCGGACTGGGTCCCGAGACCCGGAAGATCACGGACAGCCTGGACGCCCTCGGAAACACCACCGCCGCCATCGGCAAAGGTTTTGCCATCGGCTCGGCAGCCCTGACGGCCCTGGCCCTGTTCGTGGCCTACACCCAGGCTGTGGGACTGGACATTATCGACATCAAGAACCCCATGGTGGTCATCGGCGTGTTCATCGGCGGTATGGTCCCCATGGTTTGCGCGGCGATGACCATGACCTCCGTGGGCAAGGCAGCCTTCAGTATCGTTGAGGAGATCCGGCGCCAGTTCCGGGAAATCCCCGGCCTGCTGGAAGGAAAAGAAGGCGTCAAGGGGGATCCCGCAACCTGTGTGGCGATCGCCACAACCGCCGCCCTGAAAGAGATGGTGGCGCCCGGACTCGTGGCCATCCTGACCCCTGTGGTGGTCGGCTTTATTCTCGGGCCGGAGTGTCTCGGCGGCATGCTGCTCGGCGCCACGACCATGGGCGCCTTTATGGCGTTGTTCATGGCCAATGCCGGCGGCGCCTGGGACAATGCCAAGAAGTACATTGAGGCCGGCGCCTTCGGCGGCAAGGGAAGCGACAACCACAAGGCTGCCGTGGTGGGCGACACCGTGGGCGATCCATTCAAGGACACCTCGGGTCCCGCCATGAACATCCTGATCAAGCTCATGTCTGTGGTTTCACTGGTGATTGCTCCCATCCTTGCCAGTTGGGGTGGGCTCTTCTGATATGGTTTTGTCCGGGCCGGGTGCGTGGGGCGGTGGAGAAGGCCTCCACCCCTCCCCCCGGCCCTCCGCTGTTTTCTTTGACCCACCGTGGAATTCGCCTGCCGGAGGGAATGAGTCTCCGCCCCCGGGAGCAGGTAAGGCGGCCTCGGTGAAGGGCATATGGCCCTGTGAATGACGGGGGTGTCGTCCATGTTTAGCATAGGTGATTTGGCCGTGTATCCCGCACATGGCGTCGGGGTGATCGAAAAGATCGAGAGCCAGGAAATCTCCGGCTGTTGCCAGGACTTTTACGTGATGCGGATTCTCGAAAACGATATGAAGATCATGATCCCGACGAAAAATGTGGATAATGTGGGATTGAGAGAGATTATCGAAAAGAGCGAGGTCCCCAAGCTGTACAGTATTCTCAAGAAGAGGGACGTCTCTGTGGACAACCAGACCTGGAACCGGCGCTACCGTGAATACATGGAGAAGATCAAGACCGGCTCCGTATACGAAGTGGCGGAGGTGTACAGGGACCTGCTCATGCTCAAGATGGAAAAGGAACTCTCCTTTGGAGAGAGAAAGATGCTGGATACGGCCCGCAGCCTCCTGGTGAAGGAGATCTCCCTGGCGAGAAAGGTGGAGGAGACGCTGGTCGAAAAAGATCTGGACAAGATATTTGGTTAGCCTGCCCTCAAGAGTGTGCATGGAAACACTCGACTTGTGAAGGCGGGAGAGATCACTGGACATCGAATTCCAACCTTTTTGCCGCCCTGGTTCAAACGCTTTCCGGTTTTCGCGATGGATTCAGACAGGAGCTTCCGTTTCCTTGTCTCGGATGAGGAGTCGGGAGAGCGACTGGACACCTTTCTGACCTTCCGGGTGAAGGACCTGACGCGATCCAGGATCCAGGAGATCATTCGGTCCGGATCCGCGCTCGTCAATCACCGGAAGCCCAAGGTGAGCCATCGGCTGAAGTCAGGGGACCTCGTCTCGCTGACCATCCCCCAACCCCGACCCTGCACGCTGGAGCCGGAGTCGGTCCAGTTTACGGTGGTCTACGAAGACGAATCAGTCCTGGTCCTGAACAAGCCCGCAGGCCTTGTCGTACATCCCGGGCCCGGTCACGCCGGCGGAACTCTGGTCCACGGCCTGCTGCGGCACTGCACGGATCTTTCGGGGATCGGCGGGGTGATGCGGCCCGGTATCGTACACAGACTGGACAAGGATACCTCCGGACTCATGGTGGTGGCGAAGAATGATCGGGCGCACGAGTCCCTGGCCCGCCAGTTCAAGGCGGGCGAGGTGATTAAGGAGTACGTGGCCTTCGTCCACGGGCGGATGGGGCGCGATAGGGGCGAGGTCGACCTACCCATCGGAAGGGATCCGAGGAACCGGAAACGAATGGCCGTGGTATCCCCTGGGAGGGGGAAGACCGCGCTCACCCTCTGGCGTGTTGTGGAGCCGTGGGGGGCCTCCTTTGCGCACCTGAGCATTCGGATGAAGACCGGCAGGACCCACCAGATTCGGGTCCACCTGGCACACGAGGGACATCCGCTCGTCGGGGACCCGGTGTACGGCCCGAAACGAACCTGGTGGAAACATCACCATCCCGCCGTGGAGGGCGCGATGGGTGAAATTCTCGGAAGACAGATGCTGCACGCACAACGCCTGGGATTCATTCATCCGGCAACCGGGTCATTTTCGCAATTCACGGCCGCCATGCCTCCGGACATGGTACGTGCAGGAGGCATTCTGGAAGAACTTGGTAAACGGTGTGAAATTCCTTGACAGATTCACATGATGAATATATGGAGAGAGATAGCGTTGTTTTCCTGCCTTTCAGAGGACTCGTTTCCCGGACATCAACACAGACTTCAAGGATATTCTGCTGCGTATCTTTACTCAATCCCATTTCAGGGACATAGAATTGACGGTTTCGCAGAAACCCGCTCAACCGCCGCCGGTCAGCGTGTAACCCGCTGGAATCATAGGGGCGGATGACTTGATCCCGGGCTTTTTACAGCGCCAACACCATGGATCCGGTATCCCCTTTCGAAAAGGGGGCGGGTTCAGAGGAATATGTTTTCAGCGGTAGGCGGTTTGGGTGACCCCCCGGTTCTCAAGTGAACGGGGGATCCGGCCGAAGAGAGGCCATATGGGGCGGGCGTCGTCCGCCGGGAGCTGGTTCCGCAAGATCTCCGATGGCGGGGCATATTCAAGGATAAGCCCGGGCACGGACCCGAAAGGAAGAGTCGCGCAAGACACTGGAGAGGATCATGAACATTGTCGAATTGAAACAGATGAAGATCAGCGAGCTGGCCGAGATGGCCAAGGCGGCCAACATCGACGGCGCCACGGGGATGCCCAAACCGGAACTCATTTTCTCCCTGCTTCAGGCCCAGTCGGAACGAAACGGCCTGATTTACGGAGAGGGGGTCCTGGAGATCCTGCCCGATGGATTCGGCTTTCTGCGGGCACCGGATTCCAATTACCTGCCCGGCCCGGACGATATCTACATTTCCCCGTCCCAGATCCGTCGATTCAACCTGCGAACCGGCGACACGGTGTCGGGTCAGATCCGACCTCCCAAAGATTCGGAGCGCTACTTCGCTCTCCTGAAGGTGGAACAGGTGAATCACGAGAACCCGGAGATTTCTCGTGATAAAATCCTCTTTGATAACCTGACCCCCCTCTATCCGGAGGACCGGATCCGCCTGGAAACCACGCAGGACAATTATTCCACGCGGACCATGGATCTCATGACTCCCATAGGGAAGGGGCAGCGGGGCTTGATCGTCGCTCCCCCCAGGACGGGAAAGACGATGCTCCTTCAGAACATCGCCAACAGCGTCACCGCCAACCACCCGGATATCCACAAGATCGTGCTCCTTATCGATGAGCGGCCCGAAGAGGTGACCGACATGCAACGGTCGGTTAAGGCCGAGGTGATCAGTTCCACATTCGACGAACCCCAGCAGAGACATGTCCAGGTCGCGGAAATGGTGATTGAGAAGGCCAAGCGTCTTGTGGAACACAAACGCGACGTGCTGATCCTGCTCGACAGCATCACGAGGCTGGCCCGGGCCTACAATGCCACAGTCCCCCCCAGCGGAAAAATCCTTTCGGGAGGTCTGGACTCCAACGCCCTTCACAAGCCGAAGCGGTTTTTCGGGGCCGCACGAAACGTGGAAGAGGGAGGGAGCCTCACGATTATCGCCACGGCGCTGGTCGACACGGGAAGCCGGATGGATGAAGTGATTTTTGAGGAGTTCAAGGGGACGGGCAACATGGAGATCCATCTGGATCGAAAGCTGAGCGACCGCCGCGTATTCCCATCCATCGATATCAATCGGTCGGGGACGCGCAAGGAGGAATTGCTCGTGGAACAGGCCGACCTCTACCGGATCTGGATTCTTCGAAAGCTGTTGGCGCCCCTCACCCCCGTGGACAGCATGGAGTTTTTGCTGGACAAAATGAAGGGGACCAAAGATAATAAAGACTTTTTGGCATCCATGAGTGAATAGATTCCTGAGATAAGAGGCTTCGTCATGAAAAAAGACATCCACCCCGAATACCGGAAGACCATTGTACACTGCGCCTGTGGAAATGAGTTCGAGACGGGTTCCACCGCCGAAGAGATCAAGGTGGAGATCTGCTCCGCCTGCCATCCCTTTTTCACCGGCAAGCAGAAACTGGTGGACTCGGCAGGTCGCGTTGAGCGATTCAAAAAGAAATACGCGAAGTTCGCCGACAAGGGAAATACCCCGGCGTGACCATCGGTACGAACCACTTCAGGGACATGTGAATTCCCCCGCTCAGGGGGAATTTTATTCCTGGAGACGGACCGTTTATGTTTGAAAAGCTTCACGAGATCGAAATCCGATACGACCGCCTGGAATTGGAGATGTCCCAGCCCGAGGTGATCTCCGACCAGAGGAAATATCAGGCCTACCTGAAGGAGCACGGGGCTCTCTTGCCCATTGTGGCGGGATATCGAGCCTATAAGTCGGTCCGCGAGGAGATAGCGGAAAGCCGAAGCCTGCTGAATGATCCGGACCCGGAGATGAGAAAGATGGCGCGGGAGGAGATTCACGGGCTGGAGAAGGATCTCTCTCGACTGGAATCGGAACTGAAGGTCCTGCTTCTTCCCAAGGATCCGAACGACGATAAGAACATCATACTGGAGATCCGGGCGGGAACAGGGGGAGACGAAGCGGGGCTCTTTGCTGCCGACCTCTTTCGCATGTACTTCCGCTATGCCGAACTGAGGGGATGGAAAACCGAGATCCTGAGCCAGAATTTTACGGGCATCGGCGGGTTCAAGGAAGTCATTCTCCTGATCCAGGGGAAGAACGCATACAGCCGGCTGAAACACGAAGGAGGGGTGCACCGGGTCCAGCGCGTCCCGGAGACCGAGACCCAGGGCCGAATTCACACGTCGGCTGTGACCGTGGCCGTTCTTCCGGAGGCCGAGGACGTGGATGTGGAGATCAATCCGGAGGATCTGCGAATCGATGTCTTCCGGTCCTCGGGACATGGCGGGCAGCACGTGAATGTCACGGACTCAGCCGTTCGAATCACCCACCTGCCTACAGGCCTCGTGGTCAGTTGCCAGGACGAAAAGAGCCAGCACAAGAACAAGGCCAAGGCCATGAAAGTGCTTCGTTCCCGGCTTCTGGACCGTGAGCAGGCCGAGCAGCATTCCAGGATCTCGGCGGAGCGTAAGAGCATGGTGGGGTCCGGAGATCGCAGCGAAAAGGTCCGCACGTACAATTTTCCACAGGGACGGGTGTCCGATCATCGGATCGGACTGACGATCTACAAACTGGACGCCGTCCTTCAAGGGGAACTCGACGGGGTCATCGATCCCCTGATCACCCATTTTCAGGCCGAGGCGCTGCAAGGCCCCTGAAGGCCATTGCCCGGCCGTCCCCTTCCGAGAACCACCCATGCCTTCTTCCCCCTGGACCATCCAGAGTCTCATCCATACAACGGCCGGCTACTTTGAGCGGAAGGGAGTGGACAACCCTCGCCTGAATGCCGAAGTCCTTCTGGCTCACCTTCTCGGTTGCCGTCGCCTCGATCTCTACCTCCGCTTCGATCAACCCTTGAGAGAAGATGAACTCGACGGCTACCGGGAGTTGGTTCGACGGAGAGCCCTGCGCGAGCCCCTTCAGTACATTCGAGGCCTTCAGGAATTCTGGTCTCTGGATTTCGAGGTGGGGCCGGGCGTCCTGATCCCCAGGCCGGAGACCGAGATCCTGTTACAGGAGGCCTTCAGGCTGATGAAGGAGGGGCGGGTCCCCGGGGAAGGCACGCCACTGGTGCTGGATCTGGGGACGGGAACGGGTGTGCTCGCCGTCTGCTCCTCCCTGGAAATGGAGGGAGCCCGAGTCTGGGCGAGCGACTGTTCACAGACGGCCCTGGACACGGCTCGAAAAAACGCCAGACGGCACAATGTGGCGGAACGGATCCGGTTTGTCAGGGGGGATCTTCTGGCCCCGTTTCGACAGGGGAACCGCGGGTTCGATCTCATCTTGAGCAATCCACCCTATGTGGGCTCCGAGGAGTTTGAGGATCTCGAACCGGAGGTTCGTGACCACGAACCCAGGCAGGCCCTGGACGGCGGACCCGGGGGGATGGAGATCATACGGCGCATTCTCACGGATGCGCCTTTCCACCTCTCCTCCGGAGGTCGGCTTCTTGTGGAAATGGATCCCAGGCAGATGGATGAGGCCATGAAGACGGCCAAAGCCATGGGGGTCTATGACTGCCCGGAGCCCGTTCGGGACTACAATCGAAAGTATCGAGTCCTTTCGCTGGCCATGGACCGCCCATCCGGAGAGCGACCCTGAAAACGGGCTGCACAAGGGGGTGGTCTCCGGCGATTCCTTCCTCAGACATCGGTCTTCAGCCGTCGATCCCAGTCGAACTCCCGTGCGGTCACCGCGTCTTCCATGCGCCGAATGCGCCGTTCGAGTCGTTCGTATCGCCGCTTGAGACGATCCACGGCCCCATGTCGGGAAGAGACATAGCTGTCGTAGAACTCCTGGTGCTCTTCGGTCTCAATGGGAAGGACCGGTTCGGGTTTCATCAGGACCGCAGCCAGGAAATAGATTCCAGTCACGGGCCAGAACCCGCTCAGGAAGAGTGCCGCCACGGCAATGGCACGGGTCCAGAATACGGAAAAGTCAAAGGCGTCGGCAATACCCCGACATACACCCAGGATCACTCCGTTCCGGGAGCGGTGCAACCCGCCGCGAACGATCCGTTCCATTCGTTTCATGAGGTTGTGTCCTTTCCGTCTCTTTCCAGGAGGATGGTTTCCAGGGCCTCCACCCGGGATTCCATTCGACCCAGGCCCTGATAGATTTCCTGGATCACTCGAGCCTCCTCGGTCTCGGATCGGCGGCCCTTGGGGGAGATGCCTCCCTTGAGGATCTTGATGGCCATGAGAATGGTACTTCCGATGATGACCAGAGCGAGCATGGTCCCGCCGAAGATGATCGATAGGATCAAAGCCGTATGCATGCCGGGCCTCCAGGGATCGCGCGTTGACCGGGATTCGCTTTCGCACTTCTCCGCCGGCTTGGTGAAGCCCGGGGTATCGTGACGGCGGTCTCGCGAAGGATACCATTCTCTTTGTTTGTCATAAAGGTCTCTTTTCCATTCAGGCGCCCTTCGGCGGTCGATCACGCCTCACCGAATCAACCCGGATGATCCGAAAGGGATGATTTGAGCGCCCGAAGTTCCCGTTCGATGTCTTCATCCACGGAGAGACGACTGAAGGCCTGCTCCAGCGAACCGCTTTTACCGAAGTTCACCAGGTCGGCCTCGGCCTCCATGCGGTCGATTTGCTGCTCAAAGATCTCAAACCGACGAACGGCATCGGCGCTGTCGGCGCGTCGAATTTCCTTCTGGGCCTTCTTTTTTCTGCCGGCGTGCACATGACGCTGGACGAGTACCCGCTGTTTTTCCCGGGCCGTGGTCAAGCGTTCTTCGAGCTGGCGGATATCGTCCTGATATTGATCGGTCAAGGCGCGGCACTCAGCCAGGTCCTGTTCAAGGGTGGTCTGTCGCTCCTGGTAACGTCGCTTTTCCGCGAGGGCCTCGCGGGCCAGATCGTCCCGACCTTTTTCGACGGCCATGGCCGCCCGGTCTTGCCATTGCCTCCGCCTCTCCTCTGCCTCACCCGCCAGACGTTCCACCTTCCTTGTCTCGGCCATGACCCCGGCACAGGAGGCCTTCAGTTCCACCAGGGTGTCCTCCATCTCTCGAATCATGAGCCGAATCAGCTTTTCAGGGTCTTCGGCCCGGTCCAGCATGGCGTTGATGTTGGCATTGATGATGTCTCGAAACCGCGTGAAAATGCCCATAATCATCCTCCCTTCAGGTGGGTTGAACGGTATTGGAGTCGTGGGTACTGCGCCTGCCGCGTCGGTGAGGACGTGTGCATACTGGAAGGGCTGTCCTCTGGCGTCATGCCCCCTTTCTTCGCAGAATTCATGCCATTCAACCCTGGAGTCGGATAAGGGCAAAAAACCCCAGAGGTTACAGGATTGACACATCGATTCGCATATGGTAAATTCAGCCAATTAATAGTGAAAAAAACCAATAGGTGGTAAAATGAATCAAAATCGCCCCAGCCGTTCAGCCCATGGAACCCCTTCAAATGACTCGGGCGTCCGGCTTCCTGAGGCCATCGGGCAGTCCGAGGCCTTTCTCGACTTTCAGGAACGACTGTCGCGAGTGGCCACTGTGGATCGTCCGGTCCTGCTCATCGGCGAGCGGGGCACGGGCAAGGAGCTTGCCGCGGCGAGACTCCACTACCTTTCGAGGCGGTGGCAGGGACCGCTCATTGCCCTGAATTGTGCGGCCCTGGCCCCTTCGCTCATTGAATCCGAGCTGTTCGGTTATGAACGGGGGGCATTTACCGGTGCTTCCATGCGGCGCACAGGGAGGTTCGAGGCGGCGGATGGGGGGACCCTGCTGCTGGATGAGATTGGGGCCATTCCCCTGGAGGTGCAGGAAAAGATCCTTCGCGTGGTGGAGTACGGCGGATTCGAGCGAGTGGGAAGCTCCAAGGGGATCGAGGTGGATGTACGCATCATCGGCGCCACGAATGCGGACCTTCCCGCCATGGTACTGGAGGGATCTTTCAAACCGGATTTATTGGACCGACTCTCCTTCGAGGTCCTTTCCCTCCCGCCCCTTCGAGAGCGACGGGAGGACATCCCCATTCTGGCGGCCCACTTCGCGGCCCGCATGGCCTTTGAATTGGGCAGGGAGGAGGCGCCACGATTCAGCCGGGAGGCACTGGAGAAACTCCAGACCTATCCCTGGCCGGGGAACGTGCGGGAGCTCAAGAATGTGGTGGAACGCGCAGTATACGGGACCGAGGCCGTTCGAATCACACAACTCGTCTTTGATCCCTTTCAGGGGGGCAAGGAGTCGATTTCAGGAACCGCTCTCCGTGTCGCCCGGGCGACGCGGGATGAGAAGGATCCATGGCGCGATCTTATGGATATGCCCTTGAGAGAGGCGGTGAATGCCCTGGAGATCCGACGACTTCGAGGGGGACTGGAGCAAGCGAGGCACAACCAGAGACAGGCGGCCCATCTCCTCGGTCTGACCTACCACCAGTTTCGAGGACTCTACCGAAAGCATCGGGCCGTCCTGGAAAGAAGAGACTGACGTTTGCCCTGTCGACCGGTGTATCCATCATTTCACCTCGAGGAGATGGGATCACCGCAGTCGAGGCCATCTCTTGACATGGCGAATACCGATTCGGTAGAGTGGAGCCAATAACGGCATGAAGCCGCTGTTGAAGGGAACATCTCAGAAGACACGGATGGAATGCGCAGCCACGAAGGCGACGCCCGGACGGACGGGCGATGGATCGTGGTTTTTTTTGTCCTGAAAAGAAGAAAGATGGGAGAGACCTATGAACGAAAAAACGAGGGAGATCGAGAGCGAGGATTTTCGCCGGTGCGCAGCATTCCACGGGCATGTCTGCCCGGGTCTCGCCATTGGGTATGTCGCCGCAAAGAACGGCATGGCGTGGCTTCGGGAAAACCGGTCCGTGGATGAGGAAATCGTCGCCGTGGTGGAGACGGACGCCTGCGGAGTGGACGCCGTTCAGGTCCTCACCGGATGCACCTTCGGAAAAGGCAACCTGATTCACCGGGACTACGGCAAACAGGCGTTTACCCTGATGGGGCGCAAGTCCGGACAAGGGGTGCGCCTGGTCCTCAAAGACGGGGCCCTGTGGCTGGATGACGATCATCGCGCCCTGATGCGGAAGATACAGGAAGACACGGCCACCCAGGAAGATCGTGAGGCCTTCTGGGCCCGTCATCGGGACAAGTGTGCCGAGGTCCTCGACACACCTTGTGAAGACCTCTTTTCCATGGCCCCCTCGAACATGGACCTTCCGGCCAAGGCGAAGATCGAACCTTCGGTGCGATGCGATGTCTGCGGTGAACCCACCATGCCGTCCAAGATGGTGGATGCGGCGGGCCGGCGGCTCTGCCGAGGGTGCGCCTGAACGGTTTCCTGTAGTTTTGCCTTGACATAAGAGCCTGAAATGGCGAAAGGTATGGATAACGCGCCCACGAAGGGCCCCAGAACCCTTGAAAGGTTTCGACATCTTCACCAAGATCCGGAAAAGCCTCGGCAGTAACGAGTGAAGGATTGCCGCGTGTGCAGCGGGCGCATGCGGCGACGGGCTTTTTCACATACGCTCGAGAGGCCCTGAGCCTCCAACGATCGAGAAGACCGGCCACGAAGGTCCTCTTCGGATGAATTCCGAGGCTTCGTGGCCTTTCTTTTTTCATGTCTGTTTGACGACATCGGAGGATGGAACCAATATGAAACGATGGCTGGCAGTCTGCATGCTTTTTTTTGCTCTGTTTGTCTTATCTCTTTCACCCGGGCCTTCCGCGGCCCGGGTCACGGAAGTCCGTATCGCGGACAGCAAGGGCGACTGGGGCTACCCCAATCCCTTCCGCCACTATCCCCGGGGGCCCGGCTACGTGCGCATGAGCTGGGTGTTCGACACCCTGATCTGGAAGGACCAGAAAGGATACGTACCCGCTCTGGCCGAATCATGGGCCTACGATTCAGAGGCAATGGCCTTTACGTTTCAATTGAACCCGAAAGCGAGATGGCACGACGGGCAGGGCTTGACGGCCGATGACGTGGTCTTCACCATCGAGTATTTCAAGAAGCATCCGTACCGGTGGATCACCGTCGATGATATACGGCTGGCCGAGGCCCGGGGGCCCCACGAGGTGATCATTTACCTGGCTAGACCTTACTCTCCTTTCCTCTCCGACATCGGCGGCACCATGCCGGTCATGCCCAGACACATCTGGGAATCGGTGGAGGATCCCCAGGCCTACAATGACCCCAAGGCCTTTATCGGGAGCGGCCCCTACCGGTTCATGGACTTCAACAAGGCCCAGGGAACATACCTCTATGAGGCCTTTGAGGACTATTACCAGGGCCGGCCCAAGGCGGATCGGCTCATCTATGTCCGGGCGGGGCAACCCATGGTCTCCCTGTCCACCGGCCAGGTGGACTTGGCCGGTATTCAGCCCGACATGGCTGAATCCCTGAAACAGAAAGGCCTGGAGGTGATTCTGGACGAACGTGGATGGAACAAGAAGCTGATGATCAACCACAAAAAGGCGCCTTTCAACGACAAGCGTTTCCGTCAGGCCTTGGCCTTTGCCATCGACCAACAGGAGATCATCGACAAGGCACACAGAGGTTTCGGCTCACCGGCCTCCTATGGGCTCCTTTCCGTGGATCACGACATGTACAACCCTGATACCCCTTCCTATGCCTTCCTTCCGGAGAAGGCCCGATCCCTCATCGAGGCCCTGGGATATCAAATGGATGCCGACGGCTATTATCAAAAAGAGGGACAACCGCTCAAGATAGAACTCCTTTCCTCCAACATCACCGTGGCGGGCCAGAACGTGGCGGACCGGGACGGTGAAGTGATCAAGAGGCAGCTGGAGCGGATCGGCATTCGAGTGGATCTGGTCAATCTGGAGCAGGCAACCACCGACAGCAAGGTCAGGAGCTGGGATTTTGATCTTGCCGTCTCCGGTCACGGCGGGATCGGCGGCGATGCGAGGATCCTCAGCGAGATGATCTTGTCCCGTTACGGCGCAGGTTCGGTCAACAGTGCCCGGTATGATGCCAGTCCGCAGTTGAACACGCTGGTGGAAGAACAGATGTTGGAGATGGATGAGAATCGAAGAAAACGACTGGTGTACCGGATCCAGGAAGTCTATGCTGACGAGTTGCCGGCCATACCTCTGTACTATCCAGCTTCCATGGCGGCGTATAATCGCGACAAAGGAATCGGTTGGTTCTACACCAAAGGGGGGATCAGCAAAGGCATCCCCATTCCCCAGAACAAGATGTCCCTGGTCCGGTGATATGAACGGAAGTCGTCGCAGATACTACATCCCGGCCTATCTGTTCGCGGCCCTGGTCATGATGCTCGCCAGTTACAGCCTGCCCCGATGGTTGCCCGGCGATTTCGTCACGGCCATGTATTCGAGTTCCCACGTGACCCTGAACGCCGATCAGGAGCAGGATCTCAAGGCCTACTACACGGAGCGGCAGGGCTTCGGCCGGTACGTCGTCGATTTTTTCACCCTCCACTGGGGATACTCCTATGCCTTCCTCACACCCATTTCAGAATTGATCCTGGGTGCCCTGCCGTGGACACTCCTGCTCATGGGCGGTGCCCACCTCCTCTCCATGATTCTGGGTTTCATCGCCGGCGTGGAGGCGGCCTGGCGCCGCGGCGGCATCATCGAGAAGGCCGGAGTGGGGACCATGACCCTCCTCGAAGGGATTCCTGAGATCGGGACCGGCGTGATCCTGCTGCTGTTCTTTGCCCTTCACCTGGGCTGGCTTCCCGCTTCGGGGGGTGAGACCGCCTATGCAGCCCATTCCGCGGGGTCCTGGCTTCTGGACCTGTCACGCCATCTGGCCCTCCCCCTGGCCACCCTTTTTCTGGCCTACTTTCCCGGCAACTTCCTGCTGACCCGGGGCAGCATGGTCATGGTCCTCAAGCAGCAATTCCTGGAAACGGCGCGGGCAAAGGGCCTTCCTCCGGCGCGGGTCCGCTATGGGCATGCGGCACGGAACGCCCTTCTGCCCATGGTCACCCGCTTCGGCCTGCGTATCGCCTTCATGGTCACCGGGGCCCTTGTGGTGGAGACCATCTATTCCTATCCCGGTCTGGGGACGCTCCTGTTCAACGCCATTGCCGTGAGGGATCTGCCCCTGATCCAGGGGATTGTCCTCTTTTCCTCTCTGATCGTGCTTTTCGTCAATCTAGGCCTGGAATTCGTCTACAGCCGAATCGATCCCCGGGTGAACCATGCATCGTAATACACGAAAGGAACTCAGCGCCGACCCCTGGTTCCTGACCGGGGCAGCGATTGTTCTTGTGGTCGTCTTTCTGATCGCAGCGACCCCCTGGCTGTCGGTGCATGATCCGTATGACATGGGCTTTCAACCCCTGAGCCCGTCCTCTTCCGAGCACTGGCTCGGGGTCAATGACGGCGGCATGGACATCTTTGCGGAGCTTCTTCTCGGAATCAGGAACACCGTGGCATTCGGCCTGGTGACCGGCATGACGGCCCTGGTGATCGGGGTCATCATCGGACTGGTCTGCGCCTGGTTCGGCGGGCTGACGGATGATGTCCTGATGCGCCTCTCCGACATCCTGCTGGCCATCCCATCCGTCATGATCCTGATCCTGGTGGCCGCGCTTTTTCGCCCTTCTCCCGTGGCATTGGGGCTGCTCCTGGCGGTCATGGCCTGGCCCACCACGGCAAAGGCGATTCGAGCACAGGCCCTGGTCATTCGAAAAAGCCTCCACATTCAGGCGGCCCGCCAGATGGGCGCCTCCGGCACGTACATTATCGGCCGTCACATGATGCCCGAGCTTTTCCCGCTCTACCTGATCGGTTTTGCCGCAAAAGCCCGAATGGCCATGTTTATGGAGGCCTCTTTGAGCTTTCTGGGCCTTTTCGATCCATCCCGGAAGTCCCTGGGGATGATGATCAACTATGCGCTCAAGTACTACTACCTGGATATCTGGTGGAACTGGCTCCTCCCACCCATCCTCTGCCTGACCCTGCTGATTATGATGGTCACCTTCCTGGCCGTGAGTCTGGAAAAGGTGTTTGATCCACGATTGAAGATGCTATAAGGAGCCTGCTCGGATCATGTCCAGTCGAGGTTTCAAGACCGTCAACAAATGAAGGTACACATGGAAAACGTGGTCGTTCGTGAATTGAGTGTGACCTATCGGGCAACGGATCATGCGCTGCTCGCCCTGGATCAGGTCGACCTGTGCCTGGAGTCCGGCCGTATTACAGCACTGGTGGGAGAATCCGGCTCCGGGAAGACCACCCTGGGCAAGACCCTCATGGGGCTGCTTCCGGAATACGCCGAGGTCAAGGGCACGGTGAAGGTCGGTGATGTGGACATCCCAAACGCGAGCGAAGCAGAATGGAATGAAATCCGTTGGTCCCAAATCGCCATGGTGTTTCAAAACGGTCCTCAAAACCTCAACCCGGTTCACCGGATCATCGATCAGGTGGCCGAGCCGCTGATCCGGCACCATGCCGCACGAAAAACGGAGGCCATGGAGCAGGCTCGCGAGGCCCTGGAGAGGATGGGGTTGAACCCCTCGCTGGGCCGGCGGTTCCCCCATGAACTCAGTGGAGGGGAGATCCAGCGGGCCCTTCTGGCCATGGCCCTCATCATGGATCCGGAATTCCTGATCCTGGACGAACCCACGGCCGCTCTGGACGCCATGACCAAGGCCTTTGTGAGCCGGATCATCCTGGAGGCCCGCGATCATGGGAAGGCGATCCTCCTGATCACCCACGATCTGGATTTAGCCCGACACATAGCGGACGATCTGGTCATGCTCTATCTCGGCCAGGTCATGGAAACCCTGCCGGCAAAGGATCTTTTTTCGTACCCGCGACATCCCTATACGCTGGCGCTGGGCCGATCGTACCCCAGCCTGGAGACTCATCGGGACCTGGGAGGAATCCGGGGAGACGCCTTCTATCGAGTGATCCATCGCCACCCGCAAGACAACGGGATGGTCAGGCCCCACTCCCACGTGATCGGGGACGCATCGTCTCATGAAAACGGCCACACGCCTCCCAGGGGATGTCTCTTTCAACCCCGGTGCACTCAGGCCGTGGCGGATTGCGCTGAGAAGAGCGTTCCCCTACTGCCGGTGGAGAATCACCAGATTCGGTGCCTTCGAGGAGGCATTGTCACCGCCCTCGATCTGAAAGGGGTCGACAAGACATACGGAAAGGTCAAGGCCCTCGGCTCAACGAGTCTTTCCTTGCGTGCCGGTGAGATTTTCTGCCTGGTGGGAGAAACCGGATCCGGTAAGACCACGCTGGCCATGATTGCGGCCGGTGTTCTCCCTCCCGATCGGGGGAGCCGGACCTTCGAAGATCGGGACATGGACCGATGGATCAAGGAGGATTACCGGTCCCTGGCGCGAAGGATCGGTGTGATTTATCAAAACCCGGCCCAAGCGGTCAGCCACCGGTTTTCCGTCTTCGACCTCGTGGCGGAGCCGCTCAGGATTCAGAAAGAGGGGAACCGCGGAGAAGAGATTGAAAAGCGGGTTATGGCTGCACTGAGGGACGTTCACCTCTCCACCGAACCGGCGTTTCTCCAGCGGTATCCTCACGAACTCAACATGGGTGCCCTGCAGCGTGTGTGCATTGCCCGTGCTCTGGTGTCGAGGCCGTCCATGGTCGTGGCCGATGAGCCCACCAGTTCCCTGGACCCGAGTGTTCAGGCCAAGGTGCTCAAGATGATGCTGGATCTTCAGATCGAAAAAGGCCTCACCATGCTTTTCATCACCCATGACCTCGGATTGGCCCGAAAGATCGGAGATCGAATCGGCGTCATGCTCGCGGGAAGGCTTGTGGAGGCAGGTCCGGCGATGGAGGTGATGGGCCGACCCGCCCATCCCTACACCCGGCTTCTAATCGCCGGGGCAAGGGGGGAATTCGACGCAGCAGCCGCCGGACCCGGAGGGTCCGATCCCGGAGGGATCGATCCCTCCGGGTGCCCCTTTGTCTCGCGATGTGAACGGGCCCGGTCATCCTGCTCACTCGACTTCCCTGACCCGGTGAACATGGACGAAGGACACCATCTGGTCTGGTGCCGTTTTCCCCTGGGCGGTTCCTCTGGACGACCGGGCCCATCTCAGCCCAGGGTTTTCCAGAAATAGACGCACTTCTTGATCGAAAACCCACCCCTATACCTCATCAAAACCTCTACACCTCCTCCCGCCGGCGTGTCCTCGGGTCCCGATGTCCGGTTTTCTGCCATCCGTCATGAGTCATCCATTCTCTTTTCGGCGGGCGGCAAGGGGTTTCCCCTGCCTCGGGGAGCCGGGGCAGGGCCGGCATTTATCGGCCATTATTGTTTTTTACGGTGTGTATAAGTTATTTTTAAGCCTTTTAGACGAAAAATATTTCAAAAAAATATTTTGTTGACAATGAATCACCGGAAAGGATACATCCGCTGCCAGGCTGGGAAAGCGTCACTCGAATGGAAGCAGAAAGGAGACACAATGAGAAGATCTATGGTTCACGTGATGGGATTGGTCGCCCTGCTTTTCTGTTGGATCGGGCCGGCGGCAGCCGAACCATCCGGAAAATTGATTATTTTGCATGCCGGCAGTCTCTCCATCCCCATGGAGCGGATGGAAAAGGCCTTCGAGGCCAAGCACCCGGGGATCGATATTCTGCGGGAGGCCGGAGGCAGCACGAAGTTGGCCCGATTGATATCCGAGGTGGGGAAACCCGCGGACATCATGGCATCCGCCGACTACAAGGTCATTGACAACAATCTCATTCCGCAACATGCGGAATGGAACATCCGGTTCGCCTCGAACCAGCTTGTCCTCTGTTACACGGATCAGAGCCGGTACGCCGATGAGATCACGGCGGACAACTGGTACGAGATCCTTCAAAAAAAGGATGTGGTCTGGGGTCACTCGGACCCCAATCTGGACCCCTGCGGGTACAGAAGCCTGATGGTCCTGCAGTTGGCCGAACGCCTCTACAAGATCGACGGCCTGTATGAGGCGATTCTGGCCAACCGGCCGGAGAAGAATATCCGCCCCAAGTCCGTTGAACTCGTGAACCTGCTCCAATCCGGAAACATGGACTACGCCTGGGAGTATCTTTCCGTGGCCGTGCAGCATGGACTGAAGTTCGTGAAACTGGACGATCGCATCAACCTGGGGAACTATGCATACGATTCAGCCTATGCCGCATCCGAGGTGAAGGTCACCGGCAGCAAGCCGGGCACCTGGATGACAAAAAAGGGGCAGTCCTGCACCTATGGCCTGACCATGACCCGTGAGGCGCTCAACCCGGAAGCGGCAGTCCTTTTCCTTCAATACATGCTGGATCCCGAGGGTGGCCTGAAGGTTCTGGAGGACCTGGGGCAGCCTCCGTTCATACCCGCTTGGGTGCCTTCCAGCGCCATGCATCATACCCTTCCCGATGACCTCAAGCCTCTTGTGGAGACGCGGGAATAGAGAAAAGGGACTCCAATGACGGGAGCAGGGCCCAGGGTCCTGCTCCCGTCATTTCCTGCCATGAAATCCGGTCGAGACACCCTCTTTTTTTCACTGCTTTTTTTCGCGAGCCTTCCCCTGGTGCTTCTCGTGGTGCTTCCGCTGGCGAAGATGCTGGCAGAGCCCGGATGGGTGGAACTGAGGGACGCGATGGTCGACGCGGACGTCCTCCGTGCCCTGGCCAGAAGCGTGTGGACGTCCCTGGCCGCGTCCATGATCTGCGTGCTCTTCGGCACCCCGCTGGCCTATCTCCTGGCCCGGAAGGATTTCCCGGGAAAGCGAATGGTGGAAGGGGTCGTGGATCTGCCCATCATGATCCCGCATCCGGTGATCGGCATTGCGATCCTGAGTCTGGCCGGGCGTCATCATCCCATGGGTCGTTTTCTTCAGGATCTGGGTATTCAGATCATGGGCACCTATACGGGAATCGTCACGGTGCTCGTTTTTGTGGGGATTCCCTTTTTCGTCAATACGACAAAGGCCGGTTTTGAGTCCGTCCCCGTCCGTCTGGAAAAGGCCTCCAGAACCCTTGGCGCAGGCATGGGGTCCACCTTCATCCGGGTGACCCTGCCTCTGACGTGGCCCCATATGGTCCTTGGCATGATCATGTGCACGGCCCGGGCTATCAGCGAGTTCGGCGCCATCGTCATTGTGGCCTACCATCCCATGACAGCGCCTGTTCTGATTTATGAGCGATTTACCGCATACGGCCTCCGTTATTCCCAGCCGGTCTGTTTTTGGCTCATCATCATTTCCTTTCTCCTCTTTGTGGGGATGCGCCTGGTGTCCCGTTTCCGCGCGGTGGACCCATGATCGAGGTCCGAAATCTCACGGTCCATGTACCCGGCTTCCGCCTTCATTCCATTGATTTGAACGTTGGACCGGAAGATTTCTTCGCTCTCATCGGACCCACAGGATCGGGCAAGTCACTTCTCCTGGAGGCGATGGCGGGTCTCGTTCCCATCAAAGCGGGTCGGATTCTGGTGAACGGGGAGGATATCGGGGCAAGGTCACCTGAGCGGAGGGGGCTCGGGCTCGTATACCAGGATCATGCCTTGTTTCCCCACCTGAGCGTTCGGGAGAACATCCTTTTCGGTGTCCGCTATCACGGCCTGGACCGATCAACCGCACACTCACGGTTCAACGGCCTGGTCCACAGGCTGGATCTCGGGCCCATCCTGGACCGGTCCACGACCCACCTCAGCGGCGGAGAGAGACAGAGGACGGCCCTGGCCCGATCCCTCATGCTTCAGCCCAGAGCCCTTCTCCTGGATGAGCCCCTGTCCGCGCTCGACCCGGTATTTCGAGACGACATTCGCAGGCTGCTTCGGTCCCTTCACGAAGAACTCGCGATCCCATTCATCCTCGTGTCCCACGATTTCTCCGAGGTCCAGTACCTGGCCAACCGAGGGGCCATTCTGCATGAAGGGATCATTGAACAGAACGGCGCCGTTCGGAGTCTCTTTGAACGGCCGGTCAACCGGTTTTGCGCCCGCTTCGTGGGCATGAAAAACCTCGTTGCGTGCCATGTCCAGGACGGCTGGGCAAGAGTCGACGCGCTGAAAATCCGAATACCCAGGCCTCTGAAGTGGGAGGGGCCGGCTTATCTGGCGATCCGCCCTGAGGACATCGGCCCGGCTGATGAAGGCGGCCGGATCTGCGACAACGAGTTCACCGCGCGGGTTACGGCCCTGGACGGACAGGGGTTCATCTTCCACGTCTCCCTGGAGGTGGAAGGAGTCAGCCTGGCGGCCTTCTGGACACGGCGAACGGTGGACCGGCGTCATGTGAGGCCGGGACATGACATCCTCATCCACATTCCCTCGGACGCGGTTCATGTCCTCTGCCCGGAAGGAGCCGAAGACGCGGATTCCTGAGGGGCCCTGCTGGCTCAGACCTTTGCCGGTTCGCACGCCGGGACCTGGATGGGATGCATGGAGGGGTGGGCCGGAGATCAGGAATGGTTCACCGCCAGGGAGGCCTTGCGGGCCTCGAAGGCCTCCACGATTCCTCGGCGCCGCAGAAATTTGTGGTAGTTTTCTTCCGGATCGTCGAGGATCTGCTGCAGGTAGATCACATTTCGTTCAATGCCTTCGGCATAGAGGTCGTGATCGATGTCCCACCGGGCCCGAAAGTGGGGGCGTGCATAGCGATCCACGCCGTCAAGTTCGGTCCGGACCTTCTCCCGTGTGGCATCGAAGTAGGCCAGGGTCTTTCGAAGCAGATCCTTTTCGTTCTCAAAATCCGATATGAACGCCTCCTCGAATTCACAGTACAGAAGAAGCAGTTTCTCCAGGTAGACCCGGCTGGCCATCTGTCCGAGGAGGTCGGCCACAGCGAGCATCCTCCCCACCATGACGTGTTCACTGGACCGGAGTGAAATGGACCGGAGGTCCGCCACCGGGTCCGTGTATAGGATCATCCTCCGGCAGACGGTGGTGTCTGTAAGGGAGAAGCCCTTGCTTGGCAGGTAGGATTCCATGAAATCGGCGCCGCGGCTGATGTGGACGTGCGTGTATTTGGCTCCGGTTCCGACCTGGTCGGAGGCGTGCTGGATATAGCCGATGTCGTGCAGGAGGGCCGTGACCAGACCCAGTACGATGGTCTCGGACGTCACGCCGAGTCCGGAGATGTGGGCGCCGTGAATCAGCCTCGCCAAGGCGAGGAAGGTCTCAAGAGTATGTTCCAGATCGTGATACACGGTGTTGCAGGCCCGGTAACCCGGGTATTCGCCGGCAAAGATCCGGATCACGTCGTTGTGAACGGATACCACCGGACTGACATCGATGGGCCCCGGAATCATGGAAAGAATCGCTTCCACTTCCACGAGCACAAGGTCCGCTCGAGAACTGTCCACGATCTGTGAGAGTTGAATGGGGCTATGGTTTTGCACAAGGCACTCCACCTTGCTGGGCATTGTGGTCGATGTCATAGCATAGGGAATCGGTCCATAAAAACAATGACCCATTTCACGCAAAAAACGTGAAGTGCTTCACATGGGAATGTCCCCGTACAGAGGCGGGAAGTACCCCTTATGAGAGCGCATTGACACAAGAATGGAGATAGGATAGCATTTTCACCGCCATCCCGCCTGTTGCGTAGCATGAAACGCCGGAACCGGGGCATGTCCCGAACTGCCTTTCGGGGTCCTATGAGCAGAACGCGGCTACTCAGAAAAATTCCCATCTTCAGAATGCTGGAAGAGAAGGACCTGGACCGGCTGGAGAGTCGTCTTGTGCGCCGGAAGTACGCCCGAGGTCAGACCCTATTTCATATGGGCGATGAGGGGGGGAACCTGTACATCATTGAGCGCGGGCGGGTGAAGATCACCATCCCGTCGGCGGACGGTGAAGAGATCATTCTTGCCCTGCTGGCCCCGGGTGAGATCCTGGGAGAGATCTCCCTGATTGATGGAAAGCCCCGTTCCGCCACCGTCCAGGCCATGAAGGACACCGAGGTGCTTTGCCTGTTTCGGGAAGACTTCCTGGATGTCCTGCGCGACAGGTTTGACGTGGTACTGAGGGTCTTGGCGATCCTGGCCGAACGGTTGAGGTGTACGGACGTCCAACTCGCCGAATCCCATTTTATGGACATCACTTCCAGGCTGGCGAAAAAGCTACTGGAACTCGCCCGGGCCTTCGGCGTGGAGGAAGAGGCCGGTACTCGTATCGGAGTGCGGGTTACCCAGCGGGACCTTGCTTCCATGGTCGGCGCCACACGGGAGAGCGTGAACAAGCAGCTCAAGGTCTTCCGGGAACTGGGTCTCCTGAGTATGAGCGAGGGGCATATCTATATCCTCGACTTGGACGGTCTCCTGGGAAGAATACGGGCCGTTGATGCCCAGAGGGTCTGACGCCGTCCGACCGGATTGGATTTCTGTGGGTCCGCTTGGCGGGTCAGAATTCTGCGGGGTGGGTTCTTGCTGAACAGGATTTACCGGGAAGGCGGCGCCGCCGGATCAGCAGGATCAAGGCGGGGAAAAACGTGAGGCCATATCGGGATTTCAATCGTTATCTGCGGGAATGCTTCGGTGAGCGGGTCTGGAAAATCGCCCTGGATGCCGGCATGAGTTGCCCCAATCGTGACGGGACTCTCTCTTTTGAAGGCTGCACATTCTGCGATCCCCGGGGATCCGGAAGCGGGGCCTTGTCTGGAGAAGGACTCTCCATCGAGGAGCAGCTTGAAGGGGGAATCCTTCATGCGTCCCGAAGATACGGCGTGCGAAAATTCATAGCCTATTTCCAATCCTTTACAAATACGTATGGCCCGGTCCCCATGCTCAAATCCATGTATGACCGGGCGTTGGCCCGGCAGGACGTGGTGGGTCTGGCGGTGGGAACACGCCCGGACTGTGCAGGCGATGAGGTGTTGGACCTGCTCGCCTCGTACAGCGAACGAGTTCAGGTCTGGGTGGAATACGGTCTTCAGTCGGCCCATGACGCCACCCTCAGAGCCATCAACCGGGGGCATGACGCGGCCTGTTTTGAGCAGGCGGTTCGTCAGACGGCCCGGCGGGGTCTGCATGTCTGTGCACACATTATCCTGGGTCTTCCCGGAGAATCCCGGGACATGATGGTGGAGACGGCCCGTTTTATTGCATCGTTGCCGGTGCATGGCCTGAAGATCCATATGCTTTACGTGATTGAGGGGACTGCTTTGGCCCGGCAATGCCGGCAGGATGGGTTGTTATTCCTTGACCTGGAGACCTACGCGGACATCGTTGTGGATGTCCTGGAGCAGCTTTCGGGGGATGTGGTGATTCAGAGGCTCACCGGGGACCCTCCGAAAGGCCTCGCGCTCGTGGCTCCGGACTGGGTGCGGGACAAGGGAAAGACGCTAAGAAGGATTCGGGAACGCCTGGAAGAAAGAGACGCTTGGCAGGGAAAACAATATGGGGGTCCCCCTAAATCGGATCTCGAAACGCAACGCCGATCTTCCTCGGGTCCGCCTTGATGGTTCCCGAGAGAATACCCATCGTCCCATAATCAACCCGAGTCCAATGGGTATCGGTTGCACGTGACGGCATGGTTGGGAAGCGAATCCGAATCGAAGTCGGGATGGCTTCTGGTGCTCGAAACGTCAAACCTGCTGCGGTTCTCCCATTCTTTTTCGAAAAATCTGGTCCAGGGCCACGTCGTACTCCCGGGATCCGGGAACGAGCGATTTGTCTTGGGAGAGTTGCCGGGTGATCTCTTCTTCGGTTCGCTCGAAATTCTGATTGATCTGTGTAATGACGCGATTGACCGTCTTGTAGATCTCTTGATCGGTTCCATAGACCTCGATCACAGAGGGGTCGTTCAGGATGACTTCGAGAATAAACTGGGTGATGAACAGGGCGAGCAGGTTGGGTCTGGGCGCCAGGTCACGGATGGGGGCGATGAAGTATTTGAGATCGAATTCATTACTTCTCATGGCCTGTTTCAGACCCTTGAGAAGGAGATCCGAGACTGCGTTCGGATTGTCGGTTTCAATGACCTGCTCCATGAGCAGGGCCTGGGAAAGCCGGTTGTGAATCTCGGGAAGCTTGAACCGGATGAACCGGTCGCGTTGAAAGGCCTCCTGTTTTTCCTGGCGATCCAACCGATTGATGAGCTTGTCCTGAACATTTCCGCTGCCGAAACGTTTCATCGTCGTCCTTGCTACTCCTTGGATGTGGAGTCCGCGCCGCCCGTCTTGGAAGAGGGCTCACTCTTGGATGAACCGGAGGGCTTCTTGGCCTCTCCTGAGCCTTCGGAAGCGGTGGGGGAGGCTGAACACGTGCTCCGCTTGCTGGCATAATCGGTCACGTACCAGCCCGAGCCCTTGAGGTGAAAGGAATTCATGGACATCAGTTTTTTCATGGTTCCGTGGCATTCGGGGCACTCGGTGAGGGGATCGTCGGAAAACCGCTGAATGACTTCAACACAGTGTCCGCATTTGCTGCATTCATACTCGTAGATCGGCATGGTCCAGATTCCTCCTTGTATCCAGGTTCTCTATCCGCAGGCCGCCAGGCTGCAGATGCCGTAGTCCCGATACACGTCCAAGACGTAATCGAGGTTCTTCAGGGAAAGGCTGGAGAGAACGTCGTACGTCATGGCGTGTACGATTTTTTCTTCCCGTTCCCGGCCCTCGCCGTTGACCTCGAAACGCTGTGCGAAATTACAGAAACGCACGATATGGATCAGTTCATGGGTGAATACATATACCATGAGGGGCAGCAGGTTCAGGTTGCCGTCCCGTTCCATCGCCTTCAGGATTTGGTGATCCTGAAGGCAGATGGAGTAAAAATCCCGCATCCAGGCCCGAGGGTGGTAGCCGTCTCCCCGGTCCGTGTACTTATTGAGCAAAGCAAACGCCGGATCCGGGGCGATTTCATGCGGGTTCAGGTAAGAAAGGGTCTTCACGCCGTAGCGGCATTTTTTCCACTGGTCGAAAGAGACCTTGTAGAAGCTTGCGGTCCGGTCTTCTGCAATATCAAGAGCGTCGCTGACGGTCCGGATATCTTCATCTCTGAAACTGCCTTTGGCACCCATGCCCATGATCACCTGCGGCCGACACGTATTCTACAAAAAGATAAGGCCGATGACGGGGGTGTCAATGCCTTTTGTGGAATGGTGGCGGTGACTGGACTCGAACCAGTGACACTACGGATATGAGCCGTATGCTCTGACCGACTGAGCTACACCGCCCTTCACTTTTTATAACCCGTTAGTATAGGATTCCCCAGGGGATTGTCAATCAAATAATCCTCCGGGCCAAGGCGACTCTGTCCTCCGTTTCCCATGGCGGCGCCTTGCAATCGCTGCATTTCCAGGCTGAACAGCGAACGGGGCGGCCACCCCATGAGCGACCGCCCCGTTTTACGTCGATAACTGGATGGAAATATTCAACCCATGACCTTTTTGACCTCGTCGGTCAGGGGCGGGACCACCTTGAACAGGTCGTCCACCACGCCATAGTCGGCCTTCTGAAAGATGGGCGCATCCGGGTCTTTGTTGATGGCCACGATGACCTTCGAGGTGCTCATGCCGGCCAGGTGCTGAATGGCCCCCGAGATGCCGCAGGCGATGTAGAGGTTGGGCGACACGACTTTTCCGGTCTGGCCCACCTGATCCGTGTGGGCACGCCAGCCGGCGTCCACGGCTGACCGGGAAGCCCCGACGCTGGCTCCCAGCGCATCGGCCAGGGTCTCGAGAATGCCGAAACCTTCGGGGCCTTTGATGCCGCGCCCGCCCGAAACGATCCTGTCCGCTTCGGTGAGGTCCACCTTGCCGCTTTCATCCTTGATGACCTCAACCACCTTGGTCTTGAGGGCTGCGTCGTCCAGGTTGACCGGGGCCTCTTCCACATCGGCCGACTTCCCCGCATCGGGTTCATTGACCGCCATGACGTTGGGTCGGGCCGTGGCCATCTGGGGGAAGTCTTCGCTGAAGGAGACCTTGGCGTAGGCCTTGCCCGCATAAATGGGGCGAACGGCGGTCAGCTTACCACCCTCAATGGCGAAGGAGACGCAGTCCTGAGCCATTCCAACCCCGAGGCGGGCGCTCAGACGGGCAGCGAGGTCCTTGCCCGTGAAGGATCCTCCCACGAGGAGAATGGCCGGGTCCTTGGCCTTGACCATGTCCGCGATCACCGGCACGTAGGCGTCCGGAGTGTAGGTTTCGAGTCGTGGGTCGTCGGCGACCATAACCTTGTCCGCACCGTACTGGGCCAGCACCGCCGCCTTGTCCTTGACGCCGGACCCGGCAAGGACCGCAATGACTTCTTGACCCAGCGCGTCCGCTAGACGCCGGCCTTCGCTGACGACTTCAAACGATATCTTGTGAATGTCTCCGTTTCTCTGTTCGGCGACAACCATGATTCCTTGTGCCATCTTTTCCCTCTCCTTTGGAATCGATGTATGGATAACGGCTCATCACCCGGAAGAGGTGAAGGCCGTTTGCGTCGGAGGTCAGATCACCTTTGCCTCGTCGTGGAGCAGCTTCGCCAGGGCCGCGGCCTTTTCTTCGGGGGTCTCGCCTTGAACGATTTTCCCGGCCTGCCGCTCGGGTGGAGGCGTGAGCTGGATCACCTTCAGCTTGCGGGCGTTGGTTCCGAACTCGGCGGGGTCCAGGCCCAAGTCGCTCAGGGATTTCTCTTCCAGGGGTTTTTTCTTGGCCTTCATGATCCCGGGAAGGGATGCGTAGCGCGGCTCGTTCAGGCCTTTCTGTGTCGTGACAATCGCAGGGAGGACGGTTTCATAAACCAGTGTCTGTCCTTCAACCGGACGGTTCGTCTTGATGCTTTTGCCATCCTCTCCCGCTTCCAGCTTCGTGATCACGGCGAGATGAGGGATCCCCAGGAACTCGCCCAAGGCGGCTCCCACCAGCCCCTGGTCGTCGTCCACTCCCCGTTGCCCCGTGAAGATGAGGTCGTACTCCATACCCTTCACCGCGGCTGCCAGGGCCTTGGCCGTGGCCAGGGCGTCGCTTCCCGTCAGGGCATCGTCCACCACGAGGACGGCCTTATCCGCACCCATGGCCAGAGCGGTGCGAAGGGACTCGGTGACGCGTTTGGGACCCAGACCCAACACCACCACCTCTCCTCCGAACTTCTCTTTGAGCCGGAGGGCCTCTTCCACGCCGTACTCGTCATAGGGATTCATGACCCATTTGATGTCGTCCTGGACAATCGATTTGCCGTCCGGAGCTACCTTGATATGGCTCTCCGTATCCGGGACTTGTTTGATGCACGCTATGATTTTCACCGCAACCTCCTTTCTCTTCTTCCTTTTTTTTCCGCAGGCGATCTGCCGGAGTCTTCTAAGAGACCATACAAGAAGTAATCGCTGATCTGTTTGGCCGCGGTCTCAATATCATACTTCTTATAGCTTGACAATACCCAGTATCTGGACAACTCGTCCAGGGCCCCGAAGACGACACGGCTGGCCAGATCGGGGACCACATCACCTTTGAAAACCCCCTGTTTCTGGCCTTCGCGGATGATCTCAGCGATCAGGTTCAGGTATTGGGCGAACTGCTCATTTTTGTAACTCTTCATAAACTTGCTGCTCTGGCGCAGCTCCACCTGAATGATCTCGGCCATGTCCTTGTTCTGTTCAATCAGCTTCAGGTGGCTCAGGGCAAACGCCTCGAGTTTCTGCGGTGGACTTTCCCGTTCTGCCAAGTGGATCTTCATGTTTTCGAGGACGACCCGCATCTGTTCCTCAAAGAGGGAGATGAGAATGTCGTCCTTGTTTTCGAAATAGAGGTAGATGGTGCCGTCGGCGACTCCCGCCTCCCGGGCGATTTCCGACACCTTGGCCTGATAGAATCCTCTCCTGGCGAAGACCCGCGTGGCTGCCTGAATGATACGGAAGTATTTTTCTTTGTTCTTGTTATGTTTCATGGCGGTTGATGAATGACCATTCATTCATCTCGATTACCTATCCCAGAACCGGATTGCTGTCAAGCCTTTTGTCGTTGAATCGCAGGGGTTGCGCAAGGTATCTTGACAAGAGCCGTGCCGGTTCCGTATACTTCAACCCCTTGCCGAAATAATGACACCCCCCCCCGCGGGCCGTGCCCGCTCCAGGCCTGAGGGGGAAGATCCATCACACCTCCCCCCGGGTTCAACTGCGGAGGGCTTTCCGGATCACCGAGGAGGGACGGACATGCCTGAGAAGACATCCTACCTGAAAGGGAAGCGTATTCTGGCCGTGGACGATGAGAAGGACGTCCTGGATACCATTGAAGACGCCCTGGAGGACGCCCGGGTGGATAAGGCCCGGGACTACCATACGGCGGTCGAAAAAATCACGAACAACACATATGACCTGGCCATCCTCGATATCATGGGTGTTGACGGTCTCAAACTCCTGGAAAAGTGCGTGGACCGGAACATACCCGCTGTCATGCTGACCGCCCATGCCCTCAGCGCCGAAACCCTTCTGGCATCCATTCGCATCGGCGCCATATCCTACCTGCCGAAAGAGAAGCTGGCATCGCTCGAGGAGATTCTCGAGGAACTCCTGGCCGCCATGGAATCGGGCCGGCCCACCTGGAAACTACTGTTCGATCGACTCGGCGACTTCTTTGACCAGACGTTCGGATCCGACTGGAAGGACAAGGACAAGGCCTTCTGGAATGAATTCAGCCGGACCTACCACGTGAGCAAGGGAATTCAAAGCCGGTTGAAACATGATGAGCGTGTGATCTCCAAGGTCTGATTTCCGGCTGGGGATGAGTGTCCGCGGAAGCGTTCGATCCCGACCACGGTACATGCCTTTCTCTGGGCGTGAGCCGGTTCAGACGACCGGTTAAGGATGAGGTTTGGCGGCCGTGGACATGGATAAAAAGGGATTCCGTTGTAGCTAGAATATAGCTGAATACCCTTGACAGGCGGCATCAACTCTGGTTGAATCCCGTTCACACCGCGTGAACGGGAGGAGGTGGGGCAGACAAGCGATTTTCTCATAACCTCTACATCAAGAAAGGAGTGTGTATGGGCATGAAGAAGGCATCTTTTTTCTCAGCGGTATGTGTGGTGGGTCTTCTGCTGGCCTGCGGCCTGGTCTGGGCGCAGGGGCCTTCCCTGGACGCCTGGAAACCCGCATTCGATCCTTCGGGCGCCAAGTACAAGGCCATCGTGTCCAATGTGTCGCACCCTGTTCTGAAAGGAGTGTACACCGGGTTCGCGTTCCGCGACGAGCTGTGGAAGAGGACGAACGGCCAGATCTACATCGATTACAAGCCGTTTTCCATGCTCGGCGGTGAGGTGGAGGTCCTCAACCAGCTTCAGATGGGCGCCATTCAAGGCATGGGCGTCAGCTCTGTTGCATCGACGAACCTGGGTCCTCGCTTTGGCGTCGTCAACCTTCCATTTCTCATCGATTCCTTTGATAAGCTCGATAAATTCACCAAGAGCGGACAGCTCTTCGATCACTACATGAACGCCATGGATCACCAGGGCATCATGGGGATCGACATCACGGGCTACGGCAACTACGGCTGGGCCACCACGGTCCCGGCGAAGACCATCGCGGACGCCAAGAAGCTCAAGTTGCGCATCGCCGAGGCCGCCGTAAACCAGATGAGTTACAAGGCATGGGGTTTCAACCCCGTGGTCATGCCGTGGCCCGACGTGCCCGTGGCCCTCAAGCAGGGCGTGATCAACGCCCTGGATCACACGCTCTCCGTATGCAATATCACCAAGAAGTTCGAGGTGGCCAAGTACTTCACTCAGATCAATTATGCCCAGGGCCTGTTCATCTGGATCTTCAACAAGGCCTGGTTCAACACCCTGTCCCCGGAACTGCAGAAGATCTTCATTGAGACGTTGAAAGACGTGGCTGCGGACATCCGTGTGAAGGTGGTCCAGGAAGAGACGGACCAGATCGCAGATGCCAAATCCAAGGGGGTCGAGTTCTTCCAGCTCCCGGACGAGGAGATGGCGACCCTCAGAAAGCTGTCTGATCCGGTGCACAACGAGTTCGCCGAAGAGATCAACCGGCTTTATCCCGGCGATACCTACCGGCCGGACAATTACCTGCTCGAAGTCCAGAAATACATCGGATACAAGTAAGTCCATCACCTGCGGGCGGAGGGGTTCCCCTCCGCCCCCTTTTTGGAGAGCCTCCATGCTTGGAAAGATCCTGAACATCATGGACAAGGTCCTGTCCTTTGTGGAGGAGTGGGCCCTGTTCATCGCCACCATGACCGCGCTGATTTCTCTTTTTTTCAACGTGGTGCTCCGGTACGGTTTCAGCTATTCGCTTGCCTGGTCGGAAGAACTGGTGAGGGAGGTGGTCATTCTCACCACGTTCATCGGGTGCAGTGCTGCGATCAAGGCCCGGTCCATGATCAAGATCGATGCCATGGTCCAGCTCGTGCCCGTCCTGAAGACCCCTCTGACATTTTTCAGCAGCTTTGCCAGCATGGTCTTTTCCCTGATGATGCTCTACTACGGGTGGAAGATGGTCCTGCTCCAGATGACCACCTTTCAGAAGACGATCATCATGGAGATCCCGCTGGCCTATCTCTATGCCATTCTGCCCATCATGGGCGGCATGATGTTCCTTCGGACGATTCAGGTCATCCATCATGACGTCCTTGAACTCCGCGCAAGACCCGAGCCCGCCCGGGCCTCGTGACGATATCATCGCCCATGAACCCTAGCCTTGGGAGGCGAGCCTCGACATGGAACTGAGCCATTTGGTCATTCTGCTGATTCTTCTGGGATGCATGGCGACCCTGGTCCCGGTCTTCATGTGTCTGTTTTTCACCGCGGTACTCGGATTTCTTTTGTACACCGATTTGCCCCTGCTCGTTTTGGCCCAGAGCCTTTTTCGCAGCATGGACAACTTCGCGCTCGTGGTGGTGCTCTATTTCATCCTGTGCGGAAACATCATGACCGCCGGGAAGATCGTGGACAAACTGATCAAGGTGGCCAACGTGCTCGTGAGTTGGCTGCCCGGCGGACTCGGCATGGCCGGGGTCCTCGCGTGCGGACTCTTCGGGGCGATTTCCGGATCCACTGTGGCCACGGTGGTGGCCCTGGGGGGGTTCATGATCCCCGCCCTTTTGGAAAACGGCTACCAGGAGAGATACACCCTCGGCGTCATGACCACCTCCCCCAACCTCGGCGTGATCATCCCTCCCAGTATCGGCATGATCCTCTACTCCATGATCAGCAACGTCTCCCTGGAAGGGCTTTTTCTCACCGGGTTTCTGCCCGGCATCCTCATCATGCTCGGCGTGTGTCTCTACACCTATTTTCTGCACCGGAAGCGCACGGATTTTGTGCGAATGCCCGTTCCGGACTTCAAGACGGTCGTCATCACACTCAAAGACGGGTTCTGGTCCCTCATGCTCCCGGTGATCATCTTCGGTGGGATCTTTTCCGGGGCCTTCACGGCCAATGAGGCCGCAGTGGTGGCCTGCGTGTACGCCTTCATTGTGGAACTCTTCATCCACAAGTCCATCAAGTGGAGTGACGTCAAGCGGATCACCGTGAATTCGGCCGTGACCTCGGCCACACTCCTCATCATCGTGGCCGGCGCCACCTGCTTCGGCCGGTACCTGACCCTGGAAGCGATCCCCAGCAAGATCACCGAGGCGGTGCTCTCCAGCATCCAGTCGCCCATGGTTTTCCTCCTGGCCATCAACCTCCTGCTCGTGGTGGTGGGCATGTTCATGGACATCATCTCCGCCACCATGATCCTGGGGCCGGTCTTTCTGCCCATGCTGGGGGCCTTCGGCATCGATCCCATCCACTTCGGCCTGATTCTGACGGTGAACCTGGCCATCGGTTACTGCACGCCTCCCATGGGCGTGAGCCTGTACATCACGGGGGCCATTGCGAACAAAGACCTTGTCTACGTTTCGAGGGCCGTGATTCCGTTTTTGATCATCCAGTATGCGGTCCTGGCTGTCATCACCTATCTCCCGAATGCGGTGCTGTGGCTACCGCGGGCCCTGGGTTTTGCCCAATAGGGGCAAGTCGCGCCCGTGTTCGTTGGGTTGAAGTACCGGATCCCGGATCCGGCGGAAAGAGGCCTGACAGGGGGTAAGGGGAAGCGATTGCACTCGAGGCGCCCCGTCCTGTTGATGTGGGCCGAATCAGCGCATGAGGACGAAGGAGGATTCGATTTCATGAACTACGCCAGATACGCCAAGATCAATGCACGCCATCTTCCCGACAAGGTCTGCCTGATCGAACGGACCCCGTCCCGGAATCTTCGAAGGACCCTGACGTGGAAGGAGTTCAACACAGCCATCAACCGGACCGCCAACTACCTCTCCAAGGAACTGGGGATTCGAAAGGGCGACTATATCCTGCACCTTCAGAACAATTCCCTGGAATGGTTGATCACCTACTACGGCATCATCAAGCTGGGGGCGGTGGTCGTTCCCCTCAATTTCCGATTCGTCGGGTCGGACATCCTTTTCGCAGCCGGTGTGTGCGATCCCAAGGTCTTCATCCTGGGGTCCGAGTTTCTTCCGGTGGTACAGCCCGTCCAGTCCGACTTGACCACGGTGAAGACCTACATCTGCGTAGGGGATACCGTGCCGGATGGCATGATCGATTTCAAGACGGTGGATGCCTATCCGGACGATGGCGAGGCCATGGTGGAGGTAGATGATGGCCATGACCTGGCCATGATGTTTACATCGGGAACCACGGGTAAGCCCAAACCGGTTCTTCACACCCACTATTCCCTGAACAACACGGCCATCGGCAACGGCATGAGTTATTTTGTGGAAAAGAATGACAACTACGTTTTTTTCCTGCCCCTCTACCACAGCGGGACCATGTTTCTCTGGGCGCCGTTCTACGCCACCGGCGCCACGGGGACCATCTTGAGGGAGTTCAAGGAGCCCAAATCGATCATCGAGGTCATGGCCGAGGAGAAGGGCACGGACATCCTGTTTGTGGTGCCTATCGCCGTGGCCATCCTCAATGGAATCAAGAAAGGCGACATCAAGCTGTCCGACTATGACCTGTCGAGCTGGCGTTATCTGGAGATCGGGGCCCAGCCTGTACCCTTCGAGATCATGAAAGGCCTGGTGGACACCTTCGATTGCGGGGTCTCCAACATTTACGGCATCACGGAAGGCGGAGGCGGAGGGACCTTCAATCTCTACCCGGAAGACGTGCTTCGAAAACCGGGTTCCATCGGCAAGCCCACCTTTGGCGTGGAGGCCATGCTCGCGGACTTCGAGGGCAAGGAGTGTCCTCCCGGAGAAGTGGGTGAACTCGTCTTTCGCACGCCTCGCATGATGAAGGGCTACTTCAAGAACCCGGAGATGACTGCCGAGACCCTCAAGGACGGATGGCTCTACACCGGGGATCTCCTGAAGACGGACGAGGAGGGGTTCTTCTACATCGTGGACCGCAAGAAGGACATGATCACGAGCGGCGGGGAAAATATTTTTCCCGTGGAGATCGAGGACGCCCTCATGGAAAACCCGAAGATCGACGATGTGGCCTGCATCGGCTACCCGGACGATCGACTCGTGGAGATCGTCATGGCCATTGTCCAGCTCAAGGACGGGGAGACCATGACCGAGGAAGAGGTCATCGAATTCGCCAAGTCGAAGCTTTCCGTGTATAAGGTCCCCAGAAAGGTCACTTTCGACCAGGTCATGAGGAACCCCACAGGAAAGCTCATGAAGCCCCAGATGCGCCAGAAGTACACGGGACGCAAAGAGGCCTTCAAGAAGCTGGACTAGCGCTCATCCGCAATCACTTCCGGGAAAAGCGTGTGTGCATGACCACAGGGACGGGACACCCGTCCCTGTTTTTTTTGGGCGGCTTTTCACGAGTGAGTGGTCGTGCTATACTTGCACCATGGCGGATAGTCAACCGACCGGATACTGAACGCGGAAGGAAGACGCCGCGGTGAACGGATGTGTTGCCGAGGGGAGGGCCACGGGGTGCCGAGGGACGTTCAAGGCGCAGACATGATGGAATCGCCGTCCGAAGGGTCGTGGTGGCTTGAGGATCCTTTTGGTTTTATTCGTGCGGAGGAGTTCGAGGTCCTGGGAATCGACCCGGCCGACGTGCCCGCGGGGACCTTCGCGGCCCACCGCCGCCCCTCCCAGATCGAGAGCCGTTTCGGTGGGAATGCCTACGGGTTCGGCCTGTTCGAATGGAGTGACCGGCTGACTCCGGAGGAATTGAAACTCCTGCAATCCTTCTCCGAGGATGATCCGGATACCACTCGAAGGCATCACCGGGAGCTCAACCGGATTTACCGGAGCCTCGGACTCCTGATTCGGTTCTCCAGCCAGGGAAGGCCCTACTACCTGATTCCCGCGCACCTGGTTTCCAGTACCCTGAGCAGCATTCGGAACAAGGCCGATGAGATCGCCAAGGTGGTGGACTTCCATCGCCGTAAATTTCTTAAGGAAAGCCACTTGATCGGCCTGATCACCCACACGGATGACCTGATCGTCAACCATCTCTCCATCCGGTTCAAGGAACACCGTTTTGTCGTGCTTGACTCCCTGGAACGGGTGCGGGCCCGCACGGAACCGCTGGACCTGGTGATCCTCACCCGGGACGTCTTCGAGATCCTGATTATGGAGCGTTTCCTCGGACACTCCGGCGGTCCCATCTCCCAGGCGCGGATGGATCGATATGCCCGGTATCTTCTGGGCAAGATCTACCGTGCACTCAAGCCGGACGGGGAGATCTACATCATTGCCAACCATTACCCTCAGAAGTCGAACCAGACGGTGAATGTCACCTTCAAGACCGACCGGGAGAAAAAACAGTTCCTGCTGTTTTCCCACATTTTTCGAACGCGGCGAAAGTATCCGGTTCGAGGCCGGTCGGAGCGGATTCATGTCTTCGACTTCGAGAAATACCTTCGGGGCGTCTATGTGGAGAAAGAGGTTATCGATCATCTCCTCGGCGGCCGAAGCCTGGAGGAAATGACGGTCAAGGAGGTCGCCTCCCTGCCGTACCGGAATGACCCACTGGACGCGGATATCGACTATGACCAGGACAAGACCTGGCCTCGCCTTTTATCGGTTTTTTTCGACGAGATATCCTTCAAGCCGTTCGTTCCGCCTTCCCTCCATTCGGAGTGGAAGCAGCGTTTCTCGGCGCCGGGGTTCACGCCCCGTTACAGGCTCACCTATCTGGGCCAGAAAAAACCCCTGGTGACGACCCTGGAGCAGGTCCAATCGGACGTCGACAAATCCCGCCTGGCCGGCTGCCCCCTCACCCTGCTGGCCGACTACCGGGATTCCTTCGAGTACCTGCTGCGAACGCTGAACGCCCTCAATGAGATCAAGAGCCGCGTGTATGCCGGACTGCCTGAGGTCTTCATGGCCCGGCTTCGGCAGCCCTTCGAGAACAAACGGCGACGATATGGCGGACTCAACGACGTCCTTCGACTCATGTCCAGGACAAAGACCCTGGAGCGCATCCGGTCCTTTTTGAATCCGGACGGCATCGAGGGACAGGAGACGCGTCTGCTCGAACAGCTGGAGGTCCTTCCCTTTTTCGGTCTCAGTGCCGGCGAGCTGCGGGAGATCTTCCTGATCGTGGTGGGGCACACGGCCATGGGCCGGGTCCTTTCAGGAAAGATGAATGAAAAGGCCCTCAAGCCCATCTCGGACATGGCCCGAAAGGAAGAACAGGTCAAGGCCATCAATCTGCTTCGGTATTGCCGTCTCATGACCATGGCTGAGACCGTGGCCTCTCGAGGGGCCGAACTTCGAACCGAGCATCTTGCCGAACTCTTCGACCTCTATGAGTCCCTGGTCCGGGTCGTCACCAACCGAAACCTGGACTGGGACCGCCTTCTGGACGAAAAGATCAGCCAGATGGGCGGAATCCATAACATGATCGTTCGAAAACTCCTGAAACTCATGGACCTGGTGGACCACTTCGAATTTCTGGACAACTGGGCCGAGCTTCGCCTGAAGGGCGAGATGGAAAAGGAGAGCCTGGCGGACTATGATCCGGAAAAGGTCCAGAAGATTGAAAACATCATTCGGCTGATTCAGACCATCGAGGAATTCGAGGAGCGCTTTCTGACAAACGATCCCTTGGAACCGCCCATCGTATATCGAAAGTTCCTGAACACGGAGTTTCATGGAACCGGGCACATCTTCGAGCGAATGGACAGCCGGCTGGCCTTCATCCTCCTTTGGATCGCGGTGAACGTGGCCCGGGGGGAGATCATCAACTTCAACCCGATCCTGGGTGAGACCCCGCCGGGAAAAACGGCGGATCGCATCAGGCGGGTGGAAGACGAGGCCGGGGCCATCAATACGGGATACCTGGACCGGGACACCCTGACACGTTTCAGTGAGCAGCTTTACGGGAGCGGGACCGCTTTCGTCATCGGGACGGGATTCCAACTTCGCATCGACCCGAAGACCCAGTCATTGGACATGATCTGCATCGACCTGGATGAGGTGATCGAACGGCTGGACCGGCTTGTCCAGTCTCTGACCGGACAGAGGATCGCGGAAATCCCCTCAAAGACCCTGGAGCAGGTGGACCGGCTCTTCGCCAATCTGGAGGCCTTCTATCGGAACCACTCGGGTCTCCTTTCCTATCACGAGGTGCACACCGAGGATTTCGGAATTCCATCACGACAGAGGAGATGGTTTCAGAAGGTGACCGTCGTTCGGGAGCGTTTGAGTACGGCGCTTCAGGCCGTCCTCTTTCGGGTGGAGGACTTGTACACGGACCTTCACGCCCTGTACCACCACGCCCCCGCCCTGTTTCGGTTCTTTCTTCCCGAGCTGACCGGCCTGGTCAAGGTCAACCTTGCGGGGCACATCTACCTCAACTCCTCCCCCATTGACCACGTCTTTCGAAACGTCAGAAAGTTCCAGGCCCTGGTTCGAGGGGATCGCCTCGATTTTCAGGACAACCGTTTGTTGCACAAACTCGCTCAGAGGGAGTTCGGTCCCATGACGGCCGGTACCGTCGGCGTCAGCGAGGCACAGATTCAGGATCTGGAATCCATCGTGACCGGACTCAGGGAAACACGTCCTCTCTTCGACGCCCTGGTCAAATCCTTCGTGTTTCAGGAACTGGGCCGCGTGCCGGAACTCCGACGTCGTCATGCCGATCGGGTCCATCCCGTGGATCACGCTTGGTCCGGGGCGCGATTTCTGACGGAAGAACGCATTCCGGAGCGATTCGGATTGAAGGGCCGGGGCCGTTCCGCTCTCATCACCCTGGTACGCTACCACGACTTCATGCACCACATTCTCCGGGGAGAATTCGACTTCACGGCCCTTCGGGAGATCGTCGCTTTCAACGACAAGGCCCTGTTCGACGCCCTTTTCGTGAACAGCTTCATCATGCTCTCGTCTCTCCGCGAAGACTTGATTCTGGAAGACCTGGCCGGAGAACTCTTCCGCATCCGCTCCCTGTGCCACAGGATTATGGACGGAAAAATCACGCTCACGGCCCATCTGGATAAAATTCACGACCAGGGTGGGAGACTATACAACGCCTTGGAGGCCTACAGGAAAAACGGTCTTCCAGAGGGCCTCACGCCCATGGCCTATCTGGACACCTGGGAGGGGGACGGTGGAGACCTTGGCAGGAAGGCCGGAAGAAAGATCGCCTCACTGGAGCGGATTTTTCGACTGAGAGGAATCAGATACGTGGGCTTTCACGACCTGGTCAGGCTCATGATGAAAGTCCCTCTACGCTACATCTATAAGAAGCGCGGGCTTTCCGGTATCGGCTACCCCACATTCGAGAGGGAACTCTACGAGGCCTTTCGTATCTATCGCAGCCTTGAGCAGCTTCCCGAGGACCTGCGTCACTTCATTTTCGACCGTCTCACCGGGGATCAGGTGCGCCTCTTCGGGTTCGAGAACGTGAGTCGCTACCTCAGCTACGCCAACCAGGTCAAGCTTCTTCTCATGTCCCTCATGGGGGCCACGCGTTTCATGGACCAGCCGGATTCGCCGGTCTCCGTGAGCTTCCTTGAAATCATGTCATTCATCGGCAGGCGCTACGAGGCCCTGAACGAATGCCTGAACCGGTTTACGGCCGCTGAACTCTGGGAGGATTCGAGCCAACTGGAGCGGTCCCTCCGCTCAACCACCGCACTTTTCATGCAGCGTGACGAAGCCCTTCGCATACTCACCGTGGGCTTTTCCGACAACGTCAATATCGGAAAAAAGATTTCTCACATGAAATCCATCACCAACCTGGACCAGCTCAAAAACTACTTCCATTATTCCCTGCAGACACTTCGGAAGATCCCGTTTTACACAGATGACTACGAACTCGAACTGGAAAGGGTCTTTGATCGAAGGCTCAAGGAAATCACGGATCTCATGCTGGATCAGGCCAAGAGACAAATGGAACTCCAGGATGATTTTTCCGAGATCCACGCTCTCCACGCCGATCTCACGGAACGGGCCCTGGACATCGGTTTCACGGAAGAGCAGAAGAACACGCTGAGAGATCTCTACGACCTGCGAAAGGATGATCTGAAGCGGAGCAAACTGGAGGAAATCGACCTGTTCCTGGAAGGTATTCAGGATTCCCGGGAACTGCGGGATTACTGGGACTCCATCAAGTGGTACCTGTACAACAACCGCCCGTTTCTTGGGAAGGAGTTCGAGAACATGATCGCGAGGCGATTCGACACCGCCATGACGGCCCTGGCAGAGGAGGGCCGGTGATCTCTCCGTTGCCTTGGGCGATCTCCCTTCTCCATGGCACTGCCGTACCACCCTTCGGTTTTGGTTTTCGGTCTTCTCCGGCTTGACACGACCCCATCTGTATCTATTTTCCTTCAGTGAAGTGGTCGGCGCTGCTTGGCCCCGGAGACACAGCGAAGACCCAGAACCATATCCGGCACGGATTCTTCGGATCGCATGGTGCTGGGCATGTCCCGAGCCCGGGAGGTGAGTCCCGCCGGGCACCCTTGGCTTTACGATAGGGTGAGGCGGCTTTCAGGCTGAGGTAAGACCGGCTCACTGGGCAAAGGCAAACCCGTCAAAGATCGGGTGGCGACCGGCCACGATCCGGTCTTTCATGGCGAGGACGTAATCCGGCCGGACCATGTCACGCCAACGGGGGTAGCCTCCGAGCCACACGTACTGGACCAGTTCATGAAAGTCCGCCCGGGCGAAACGGAGTTCACCGATGGTGATGATTCCCGTTTCCGGGTCCGCGCGAAAGGGAAGGTCCAGGGGGCGTGCATAGCGATCAAGGATCTCTCGAATCTCCTCTCGGGTCTGGTGACCTTCGGGCTTCTGCCTGAAATCCTCGGGATCGGACGGGAAGGGGTATCGCCGGTAAACCTCCCCGATGAATCCGAGGTGGCGGATGTTGTGGATCGCTCCCATGAGGTCCCCGATGTCCAGTGGGTTCTCGATGAGATCCACCTTCCAGACGGCCTCAAAGGGGGCTTCCCCCGGGTCTTCGGCCAGGTCTCCGATGGCATGGCAGAATTCAGGGGCGAAGATGAAGACATGATCCATCAGGAGCAGGTCCGAATCGATGTTGAAGAAGCCGAAGGCAATGGTTCCCCGGTTCAGGGTCTGAAAACTGAGAGGCATGGCATCCTTTCCTGGGGCTTTCTCCGATGGTCGCCGTGGTGAGAGCCCCATGCGATTCCGGCGGCTTTGTAAAACACCTTTTTCCCGCAGAGAGGCCGAGAGCGCAGATGGAAAATTCGTGCTCTCCATATGTCGTGAGCATGGATCCTGTCTTGCGCATGCGGACTATTGTTCCTATCACGATTCCCCCTGCGGCTGCAAAACCCTTTTTCGCAAGCCCGATCCGGTATGTTTGACACGGCTGGAAAGGACCGCTAGGATTGAGGTGATCAGGACGACATTCACGAACAGCGGACGCGAACCACAAATCACTGCTGCTTACGCACGGCATCTCGAGCTGCGGAGCATTCATGACGAAGGACGCGCGAGATGGCGCGTTGAGGAGAAGGCCATGCCATTGGACAATGAACAGAAGCAAAGAACGACCTTTACCGGATCCACCAAGTACGTGTTGGACAGTGAACTCGCGCAGATTGTGAACGTCTGCATGGCGCTCGAAATGCCCCTGCTGCTCAAGGGGGAACCGGGAACCGGCAAGACGATGCTCGCCTACGCCATTGCAGAAGCCCTGAAAATGCGGCTCATCGTGTTGAACGTGAAATCGAGCATGAAGCTGGTGGAGGCCCTGTACCAGTACGATACTCTTACGCGGCTCAACGACAGCCGTTTCGGTGACTCCACCCGGAATGTGAGCAATATCGAGGAATACATCAAGATGGGCAAAATCGGGCAGTCTTTCGTGTCGGACGAGCGGGTCGTGCTGTTGATCGATGAGATCGACAAGGCGGACACGGATTTTCAGGATGACATGCTTGATGTTCTCGACCAGATGGAATTCGACATCATCGAGATCGACAAGACGATTCGGGCCAGGAACCGGCCGGTTATCGTCATCACGTCCAACGCCAAGAAAGACCTGTCCGATCCCTTCCTGGGGAGGTGCAACTTTCACCACATCGCCTTTCCGGATGCCGACATGATGCGACGGATCGTTCGAGTCCACTTTTCGGACATCAGCCGAGATCTGGAGACCCATGCGTTGGAGGCATTCTATCGGCTTCGAGAGATCCCGGGGGTGGAAAAGAAACCGGCCACCCGGGAACTCATCAACTGGATTCGGGCACTCCGCGCGGACCCGGACTTCAAGCCCAAGACGCTGGTCAAGGGGGAGATCCCTTACCTCGGCGTGCTCTTCAAGAAGAGCCCGGACTATGCCGTGGCCCAGAACAGCGTGCGCCGGTTTCGTGTCTGAGGCCGGGTCCTGTCCGGCCCGAAAGGATTTGTCCGCCGCTTCGCGTGACCATGCCGGTTGAAAGAGAAGCGGCGATCCTCGCCCTCATCATGCGCCGCCCGCATATCAGCCGGCGCGCAGATGGGAGTGTTCATGCATCCTTGAATGGAACGATATGTTTATCGATTTTTTCTACACCCTGAAGCGCCAGGGGATCCCCGTGACCCCCACGGCCTTTCTCCGGCTTCAGCAGGCCCTGGGGATGGGCCTTATTCACAGCCTGGACGATTTCTACACGGCGGCCCGGGCCATCCTGGTCAAGAGCGAACGGTATTTCGACCTGTACGATCAGGTCTTTGCCCACCGGTTCGAAGGGGCGGAACTCAAGGACCCCACTCAGGTCGAACTCGAAGAGATCGCCCGTGCCATGCTGGAGGAATGGCTGAAGTCCCCGGAGGACCTGGCCGAGGCTCTGGGTGTCGACAAAGAGGACCTGGCCAAGATGACCCCGGATGAGTTGATCGACTATTTCCTGGAGCGGCTCAAGGAGCAGACCGAGGAGCACCACGGGGGGAATCGCTGGATCGGCACCAAGGGCACCAGTCCGGTGGGCCACTCCGGCTACCACCCCGGAGGCATGCGTGTGGGCGGTGTCTCCAGGAACAAGTCCGCAGTGAAGGTGGCCATGGACCGACGATACAGAGACTATTCCCAGGACGGCCCCCTCACCCAGGCACAGATGGGCGAGGCCCTCAAGCGCCTTCGAAATCTGGTCCCCACGGGTCCCAAAGACCAGGTGAACGTGGACAAGACCATTTATGAGACCATGCGGAACGCCGGGGAGATCGAGATCGTATTCGACCGCAGCCTCAAGGACCGCCTGAAGGTGATTCTGGCCATAGACAACGGGGGATGGTCCATGGACCCGTACATTGAGGTGGTCCAGACCCTTTTCAACTACGCCCGAGCCCAGTTCAAGGACGTGCGAACCTACTTTTTCCACAACACGATTTACGATGCCCTGTGGGCCGATCCACCCAGGCGCAGCAGGCCGTTCCTCGTGGACGAACTGAGCCGGCTGGACCCGGAAACCCGTTTCATTATCGTGGGAGATGCCAGCATGGCGCCCTATGAACTCATGGCCACGGACGGGTCCATTCATTTCGAGGAGCGTTCCGGTCGTCCCAGTTACGAGCGACTTCAGTCCATTGCCAATACCTTTTCGCACTCGGTATGGCTCAATCCCCGAATGGCGGACGAATGGCGTTACACGCGCACCGTCCAGGTGATCCGCGATATCTTCCCCATGTTCGAACTCACCCTCGACGGTCTGGAAGAGGCCGTTACTTTTCTGATGAGCCGCAACTGAGCCCGGTCCTTAGTAGGCTTTTCCATACGTACTGTGACAAAACACACCCGGAATGTACCCACTGTCTCCTTCGTGTTCTTCGTACCCTTCGTGGTGCAACGGATGCTTCTTAACCCAGGAAGATCACGAAGTGCACGAGGGGGGGGGGAAGAATACGTAATCGTATTTGTGGAACCATGCACTTAGCACGAGGCCTTTTTGACCGGCGCATGTCCGGTCCGCGTGCAAGTGCCGCCCGGGCAAGATGTGCGAATGCGTTTCGCACAGGGTCTCTTCGGTTTCTGACATGCTGAGCCGATTGGGGCGAATTCAGGTACAGCACCTGTCTCAAGAGACACAAGTGTCTTATGTCCACGATGAGACATCCGAACCGGGTCCGTCCTCCGTCAGAAAGAAGGCAGGTCCTTTGCTGCAAGTCGTTTCACGGCCATGGTGTGGATAGAGACCGGCCTCGACCAGGAGAAGGTGTCTCATATGGGTGTCTCAAGTAATTCCACGCGATCCGACTCCAATGGCCCCTGGAGCGAAATGCCATGCGTTTCCGGTTGGTTGCGGTTTTATCCCCACCCGTTTTTTTGTGGCACGCTATGTGAAATGGTATCCAAATCAAGTGGGCGCAGACCCTGGGAGACACCATGAGAGCGTGTGACGAAATTCTGGAAAAGACCCTGGATCTGGTTGAGATCATGACGGATCTTGCGGATCAAGGAGACGGGGCGCGAGAAGATGTAGGATGTGGTATCCTGTACGGGGTGGTCAGGGACTCTGCATATAAGATCCGGCGTCTTGCGGAGCTGGAACGCGAGGCTCATGGTAAAAAAGGTTGGTGGAAGGAAACGCCGAACACGGAGGGAGAATGAATCATGGCGACATTTGAGTGTAAAAAATGCGGTCACACCAAGGAGGGGCGCTGCAAGCCCCAGAAGTGTCCGGAGTGCGGTGAGAAGAAGACCTATGAAAAAAAAGAGAAATGACGCGGAAATCACGCGCCGTGTGAACCATTCAGGTCGGCCCTCAGGGCCGGACAGGAGCAGCATCCAGAAGGAGGAGACGGATGAGCAAGACGGAGCAGAATCTGCGTGACGCATTCGCAGGAGAGTCCCAGGCCAACCGGAAATACCTCGCTTTTGCCAAGCAGGCGGAAAAGGAGGGCTATCCCCAGGCGGCAAAGCTCTTCCGTGCCGCGGCCGAGGCCGAGACCGTACATGCCCACGCCCACCTCAAGGCCCTGGGAGAGGTAGGCTCTACGAAAGAAAATCTCAAGACGGCCGTCAACGGCGAGACCCACGAGTTCAAAGAGATGTATCCCGTGATGATTCAAGAGGCCCAGGATGAGGGACGCAAGGCGGCGGAACGGTCCTTTCGGTTCGCCAACGAAGTGGAGAAAATCCATGCCGGTCTCTACCAGAAGGCTCTGGACAACCTGGAATCGCTGGATGAGGTGGACTATTACGTGTGCCCGGTGTGCGGATACACGGTGGAGGTCCAACCCCCCGAAAACTGCCCGGTGTGCGGGGCAAAGGGCCGTACTTTTTTCAAGGTGGACTAGAGGCTGCCCTTCCGACATGGTTTTCGGGCAGTCGGGAGTGACCCAATCAGACATATGGAACCAGGGAGGGGATGATGGCAAACCCGGAAGACATGTACCAGTGCCAGACCACAAACTGCGGGTATATCTATGACCCGGACCGGGGGGATCGAAAAGGAAAGATACCCAAGGGAACCCAGTTCAAGGACCTCCCGGATGACTGGAAGTGTCCGGTGTGCGGCGCGTCGAAAAAGATGTTCCGCCCGCTCGGCGGGCCGGGTTCCCTGGCCGCTGAGACTAAGGGTTAGTCTGCACGGAGGTGGGAAAAAGGGTAAGGATCACTTGACAGGAAAGGGTTCCTATAATTATAATAGGAATTATTCCTGATAGGAGGTCCGAGGCGCAGAAATGACCGCACTTCACAGAATGACCCATCAGAGAGGCGTGATCCTGGAGGAAGTACAAAAGAGCCGGAATCATCCAACCGCCGACCAGATCTATGAGCGGGTCAAGAAGCGCCTGCCCCATGTCAGCATGGGGACCGTCTACCGTAATCTCGACGTCCTGGCCTCGAGCGGGTTGATTCGAAAGTTGGGACCTGATTTTCACCAGATGAGGTTTGACGGGGACACCCATGACCATTATCACATCACCTGCATCCGTTGCGGGTGTGTCGAAGACATCCCCCTGGAATCCCAAGACGATCCCTTTTCTCGATTGGATGAGACCTTGGGGAAACTGACCAAATACGGGGTGTTCGGGCACAAACTCGAATTTATCGGCCTGTGCGCCGAGTGCAGGGAAAAACAAGGCGACATCCTGGAGGAGTTCCCGGATGGTTGCATGAAGGAGGAACAGGAATATGGACATGAAGGGGAGTAAGACGGAAACGAACCTTCTCACGGCGTTTGCCGGGGAGTCTCAGGCGCGGAACCGATACGCCTATTTTGCCGGCCAGGCCAAGAAAGAGGGGTTTGTCCAGATATCGTCCATCTTTGAAGAGACCGCGGATCAGGAAAAGGAGCATGCCAAAAGGCTCTTCAAGTTCCTTCAGGGAGGCGAGGCGGAGGTGGTGGCGCACTTTCCGGCCGGAGTGATCGGCACCACCCTGGAAAATCTGAATGCGGCCGCTGACGGCGAGAACTACGAGCACACCGAGATGTATCCGGACTTTGCCGGGGTGGCCCGAGAGGAGGGTTTCACCGAGATCGCGGATGTGTTTGAGCGGATCGCCGTGGCTGAAAAACAACATGAAAAGCGGTACCGGGACCTGGCTGCCAACATCGAGGCCGGCCGCGTCTTCAAGAGAGACGCCCCTGTGGTGTGGCGTTGTCGAAACTGCGGGTACCTGCACGAGGGAACCGAGGCCCCGATCACATGTAAGGCATGCGCACATCCTCAGGCCCACTTCGAGATCCTCGGAGAAAACTATTAGAGGGCGACAGCGGTGGACCCCGCATTCATTCGCCGCAGGAAGGAGAGGGAGATGTCGAATCAAACCAGGACCGTGACCATGAAGGGGACCCCTGTCACTCTGACAGGAAGCGAGGTGAGGGTCGGCGATCCGGCTCCGGATTTTCGGGTTCTTGATAACGATCTCAATCCGGTCTCGTTTTCCTCGTTTCGTGGAAAGGTGGCGGTCATCGCGTCCGTTCCTTCCCTGGATACGCCGGTCTGCGATATGGAGACCCGGCGATTCAATGAGGAGGCCGGCGGTATGGGAGAAGATGTGATCGTGCTCACGGTGAGCATGGACCTTCCGTTCGCCCAGAAACGTTGGTGCGGGTCCGCGGGCGTGGACCGCGTGACCACCCTTTCGGACCACAAGGAGGCCTCTTTCGGAGAGGCCTATGGCGTTCTGATTCAGGAACTGCGGCTGCTGGCGAGGGCGGTCTTCGTTGTGGACCGCGGCGGGATTGTCCGGCACGCACAGATCGTCCCAGAGATTGCCGAGGAACCCGACTACAATGCCGTTCTCGAGGCTGTCAAGGCGGCCGCTTCAGTACGGTAGATCGATCACCCCATTTCACAGGAGGACTGAGAGATGACGGAGCGACTTGAAATCTACAAGTGTGATGTATGCGGGAATATCGTGGAAGTCGTGCATGCCGGAGCAGGCGAGCTGGTCTGTTGCGGTCAGCCCATGAAACTCTTCAAGGAAAACACCGTGGACGCGGCCAAGGAGAAACATGTCCCCGTGGTGGAAAAGACGGCGGACGGTTTCAAGGTCACGGTGGGCGAGGTGCTTCATCCCATGGAGGAGAAGCACTACATCGAGTGGATCGAAATCATTGCGGACGGCAAGGCCTACCGGCAGTTTCTGAAACCCGGCGAGGTGCCCGAGGCCCTGTTTGCCATTGACGCTCAACAGGTCACGGCGAGAGAGTATTGCAACATTCACGGTCTGTGGAAAAAATAGGCCATGCCGCTGGACACGGGAGAGAATGGTCATGGGAGAATGGAAATGCCAGAAATGCGGGTACACGTTGAGAGAGGATGCTCCTCCGGAGACGTGCCCCCAGTGCAAGGAAAAATGCGAGTTCGTGGACGTCTCCTGCTATATCCCCGACTGCGGTCAGACCGGACAGGACCCACGGATCAAGTAGGGAGTCACGGGAAAGTAGATAGCTCGCAGACCCTATGAATTGGCGTCCTGTGAAACGACTCTGAACCGGAGGTGACACATGGGAAAGGCGCTGGTGGTATATACCACGAGAAGCGGGGAGACCCAGAACATCGCTCAGCTCGTAGCCGAGGGGATCCGCTTTGCCGGTGCCGAGGCCAAGGTGGTCAACGTAACCGAGATCAAGAAGGAGGAAGACCTCGCTGGCTATGATGCCTACGTATTCGGATCGGCCACCTACCACGGTGACATGATGCAGGGCATGAAGACCATGCTGTTTCTTGCCGAGAAAGCCGGTCTCGAAGGAAAGGTGGGCGGTTCGTTCGGGGCCTTCGGGTGGAGTGGGGAGGCCACGGATCGAATCTATGACACCATGAAGAACATTTTCAGGATGGACATGGTCAAAGGCTCCCTCAGACTCAAGGCAGCGTCCCTGGGTGGAGGCACGGCCATGGCCCAGGACTACGGCAAAGAGGTCGGGAAGAAGATCACCTGACCCGATTGGGAACGGTGCCCTCGGAGAAGATTCCCTGATGACCTCTCACCGTTCCGATTTCAAAAAAGACCAAAAAAAAGGAGAGACGAGATGACTACGCCGCAACATTGCCCTGGATTCGACGATTTCAAGAATCTCAAGTCCTTTGTCTGCAAGTGCCCTAAGTGCGGGAAGGAGAAAGAGATCTTCTCCGATGAGTTCAATAAGAAGCATATCTGCCCCCAGTGCAAGGAAGAAATCGATTTCACGAAATGCACCCTGGATTCGGGAAACTGAGGGAAGCGTTGCACACCGCTGGTGAGAGTGAATCGGGGCGCCCGCCCTGTAGAGCGGAAAGCGAGGGCGGGCGTTCCTTCAACCATTCCGGTAGCGGCTCCAGAGGGGGTTGAAACATCGAGGTCCGGGCAAGGCAGGCGGCAAAGCCATTGGAATCACCGGGCAGGTAAAGAAGGGGAAACCCTGTTTTTTTGAAACTTTATCAGTATTAGTTACTGATAGGCTGAGATCATCCACGAAGGATGATCAACCGCGAACGGCTCGTTGAGACCCGCCCTCCCCGAGGATCGGGTGGACGAGACGCATCAAAGAACGGCGCTTTCGAGTCGAAAGATGCCGGACCGTTATCCTGACCGGGATTCGGTTCGCAGCAGGTGACGGGATGAGGCGCCCACAAGGAGGAATCACCGTATGGAAAAATCCACGAAGGATAAAAAAGAGATGGTAACGCTGAACGTGCGTGAGGCCACTCTCTGCGACGCAACGGCACAGATGCTCCGCAAGGCGGAGAGAGATGGCGTGGAGACCGCCTTTCATCGGGCCGCGACCATGAAGGCCTGCCCAATAGGCGCGGATTCGGCCTGCTGCAAACACTGCTCCATGGGACCCTGCCGGCTCAGTTCCAAGGACCCCTATGGAAAGGTGGGAGTATGCGGCGCCACCATTGACACCATTCAGGCACGGAACTTCGCCCGCATGGTGGCCAGTGGTGCAGCGGCCCACACGGACCACGGCATGTCCATGCTGGACCTCTTCCGAGAGGTCGTGAACGGCAATATCAAGGAGTACTCCATCAAGGATCCGATCAAGCTGGAAGAACTGGCCCACACGCTCGAAATTGACACCGAGGGCCGCGAGATCAAGGACATCGCGCTGGATGTGTATAAGGAACTGGAGCGCACCTACACTCAGGTGGAGGGAGAGATTCCCTTTGCCAAGCGCGTGCCCCCAAAGACCCTGGAGACCTGGCGAAAGCACGGGGTGGTCCCCCGGGGCGCCATGCGGGAGATCATGGAACTCATGCACCGGACCCATATGGGTGTGGACCAGCACTACGAGAACATCACCAAGCAGTGCTCCAGAACGGCCCTTTCGGACGGGTGGGGAGGTTCCATGGTGGCCACGGAGATCTCGGACATCATTTACGGAACACCCATACCGGTCAAGGCCGATGTGAACATGGGGTGTCTCAAGGAGAACGAGGTCAACGTCATCATTCATGGCCACGAGCCGAACCTGTTCGAGTCCATGCTGGACTCGGTCAGTGACCCCGGTCTCATCCAGGCGGCCAAGGAGGCGGGCGCCGAAGGAATCAACCTGGTGGGTATGTGCTGCTCCGGCGCCGAGATGCTCTCCCGCCACGGCATTCCCCACGCCGGCAACTTCATGTCCACGGAGACCATCCTGGTCACGGGAGCGGTGGACGCCATGGCCGTAGATGTCCAGTGCATCAAGCAGGGCCTGGCCAAGGTGGCCGAGTGTTACAACACCAAACTCTTCACCACCAATCCCCGGTGCCACATCGAGGGCGTGGAACACATCGAGTTTCACGATCACACCCCGAGGGAGTGTACGGACGCCATCGTGGAAAACGCCATCGTGCGCTTCAAGAACCGGACCGCCGCCATAGAGATACCGAACATCCGAAACGTGGGTATTCACGGCTTTTCCCACGAGTCCATCAACTACATGCTGGGCGGGACATTCCGCTCTTCGTACACTCCGTTGAACGACAACATCATCAACGGCCGGATTCGGGGAGTGGCAGGGGTGGTAGGCTGCACCAACCCGAGGGTCAAGCACGACTGGGTCCACGTGGAACTCGTCAAGGAACTGATCAAGAACGACGTGCTCGTGGTCCAGACCGGCTGTGCTCAGATCGCCCTGGCCAAGGCCGGGCTCTACACGCCGGAGGCCGCCCACCTGGCCGGTCCGGGCCTGGCCGAGGTCTGCGAGACCGTGGGCATGCCGCCTGTGCTGGGTCTGGGCTCCTGCGTGGACAACAGCCGGATCCTGATCGCATGCGCCGAGATGGTCCGCACAGGGGGTATAGGCGACAGCATCGCCGAGCTTCCCGTGGCCGGTGCCGCCCCGGAGTGGATGAGTGAGAAGGCCATCTCCATCGGTCACTATTTTGTGGCCTCCGGGGTGTACACGGTCTTCGGAGTGACCTTTCCCATCGTGGAGGAGACCAAGTTTCACAAGCACCTGTTTGAAGGTCTGGAGGAGCAGGGGTTCGGCAAGTGGGGTTTTGCCCGGGATCCGTACGAAATGGCCAAACTCATGATCGCCCACATCGACGGCCGGCGGAAGGCCCTGGGCCTGGACAAGGCCCGGGAACGCGTGCTCATGGACATGTCCGATCGCCAGAAGCTGGAAGCGGCGTAACCTGTTTCCATCATTTTTTCCACCCGGGCCTGGAAGAAACCATCCGTTCCCGGGGGGGTCACACGCCGGCCCCGGCGGTCGCCAAGCCGCCGGGGCCGGATCTTTGCGCGCCTGGATGCCCCTTGCGGGACGCCGAATGGGGTCAGGTTTCATGGGGCGCTTGATCTCCTTTTTGCGACCGGGGCGCAGGCAAACCAAGGGTTGAGACCCTTCCGGTCGGCGTACGGTCTTTAGCGGTGATATCAGCCGGTTGAAGCGCCTGATCTTGATTTGGCACGAGGTCTGTTTTATGATGATGTGATATGGAATATAGAGTGATCGGGCGGTTGTGCCGGGTGGCCTGCCACGCATCGTTCTTTCCGGACGGACGGTATGACGGCAAGGTCACGGGATGATGAACTACAGGAAAGGAGTACAACGCATGCGACCGATAGAGATAGCCAAGGACATTTACTGGGTCGGGGCGGTGGACTGGAACAGCCGCGACTTTCACGGATATTCCATCTATCAGGGGACCAGCTACAATGCCTTTTTGATCCTCGATGAGAAGGTCACTCTGATCGATACGGTCAAGGCACCCTTTGCGGACGAGATGATTCAAAAGATCAGCCAGGTGGTGGACCCCAAGGCCGTTGACATCATGGTCAGCAACCACACGGAGATGGACCACTCCGGGGGCCTTCCCCGGGTGATGCACCGCATCGGGGAAGACAAGCCCTTGTATTGCTCCAAGATGGGTCACAAGAATCTCTCGCTCCACTTTCCGCAGAAATGGAATTACCAGCCGGTGGAGAACCTCCAGGAACTTTCCATCGGAAAGCGGACGCTGACGTTCATGGAGACCCGGATGCTCCACTGGCCGGACAGCATGTTCACCTACGCCAAGGAAGATCGGATTCTTTTTTCGAGTGACGCCTTCGGCCAGCATTACGCCGGACCCGAGCGCTTCGACGACGAAATCGGCGAGGCGATCATGCCCCACGCCAAGAAGTATTTCGCCAATATCCTCATGCTCTATGCCCCGCTCATCCTCAAACTGGTGAACCAGGTTACGGACATGGGCCTGGCTCTCGATATGGTCTGTCCGGATCACGGGATCATCTGGCGGCAGGACCCGTCCAAGATCATTCAGGCCTACGTGGAGTGGAGTCGCATGGAACCCAAACGAAAGGCCGTGATTCCTTACGACACCATGTGGCACAGCACTCAGCTCATGGCCGAGACCATTGCGGACGCCCTCATCGCAGAGGGCGTGGAGGCGAGGCCCATGCACCTGCGATCCTGCCACCGGAGCGACGTGATCACCGAGGTGCTGGATGCCGGCGCCGTGATCGTTGGGTCCCCGACGCTCAACAACGGGATTTTTCCCACAGTCAGCGATTTCCTTACGTACATGAAGGGGCTCAAACCCAAGAACAAGATCGGGGCGGCATTCGGCTCCTACGGCTGGAGCGGAGAGGCAGTGAAGATCCTCACGGGCGAACTGGCGGACATGAAGTTCACCATGGTTGGCGACGGTCTTCGAAGCCACTATATCCCGGGGGAGGACGACCTGGCTGCCTGCCGGGACCTGGCAAAACAGGTAGCGGCGGCCCTGCCGCAGGCCGATGCCTGAGAAAAGGAGACCCGGTTGCGTTTGCCGACCTTTGTGTTGCGGCCTTCGTGGTGAGAAAAGATGGAATCCACCGCGAAGCGAACGAAGGACACGAAGAAAACAGGGTGGAGTCGCAATAGACCCTGGACGGTTTGCCCCCAATCGACGCGCCAATGGATCGGCCGCCGGATGGGCAGGACCGGGTCCGGAATATGGAATAGGGGATGTTTCATTGAACCAGGCACTTCTTTCTCGTTGCCAAAGGCGGAAAGCCTCGCTTCTCCGCCTCGGGCATGCCACCGCAGTGGCCCTGTTCCTGGCGGCGTCGTTTATGGGATCGGGGTGCGCCTACGAGGACCGCTACACCTATGATCGAATCCGGGCGGAGCGTGAAGCCTCCTACGGGTCGTTCCCCGGTGACGCGGCCCGGTCTGCAGATCCGTTGGTGTGTCCCGATCCATCCGAGCCCCTGTCCCTGGACCAAGCCGTTCGAATCGCAGTGGTCAACAATCCGGACATGGATGCGGCCCTTTCGCGCATTCGGCAATCCGACGCCATGATCGACCAGGCCAGGGCCCTCTTCTGGCCCACGCTGTCGGTCTACGCCGAGCATATGCGGGGTGAGGCCCCATCCGCCTACCTGTTCAAGACCATCGACCAGAGAGCCCTGCCTGCCCGTGTGGACTTCAATGACCCGGGTTCTTTCAGAAGCAACGAGATGGGAGTGGACTCCCGGCTCAACCTCTTCCGCGGCGGTCGTGACTATCTCCGCATGCGGTTGGCCGAGACAGGCCTTGGAATCCACGAACTGGATCGGATGACGGTTCAAAACGGCCTGGTGACGTCCGTGATCCACGCTTTTTTCGACACCCTGGCGGCCCGGGACTACATTCGCATCGCCCGGGAGTCCGTGGACACGGTGGAGGCCCAGCTCCGGATTGTGAAGGTGCGTTACCGGGCCGGTGGGGCGCTCAAGTCCGACGTCCTTTCTCTTGAAGTCCGCCTGGCCCAGTCCCGAGAGGAACTGATCCGGGCGGAGAACAGCCACAGCCTGGCCCTCGCTTCCCTGTGCAACCTCATGGGCCTCGATCCGGACGAGGACCTTCAGACGACCGAGAGTGGTGATCTGGCCCTCGAGGTTCCTTCATCCTACGAAGCAGGCCTTCCCCTGGCCCTGGCCCGCAGGCCGGAATTGGAAAAGGCGAGGCTGGCGGTGATCCGATCCCGCATGGGGGTAGACATGGCCCGGGGCGAGTATCTGCCCACCCTGGATGCACGGGCTCGCACCTATGCGGCCGACAGGGGACTCGATTTCGACGGAGACCGGATGAACTGGACCGCCGGGATCATCATGAACTGGGATCTCTTTACGGGCCGAAGTACCGATGCCTCCATCCGGAAGGCGTCGGGCGTGCTGGATGAGATGCTGGCGGCCGACCGCAAGGTCACTCTCTCGGTGAAGCTGGAACTCAGGGCTTCCTACCTCCGGCTCTCCGAGTCCTGCGCGCGGCTGGATGTGGCCCGGGCGAGCGTGGCTGCGGCCGAGGAATCCCTTCGGCTCGTCAAGACCCAGTATGAGGGAGGCTCGGCCTCCGTGACCCGTTATCTGGATGCGGAGCTGGATCGAAACCGGACCGAGATCCGTTCCACGGCCGCATTCTACGATCGGGAAAAGGCCCGGGCCGACGTGAGTCGGGCTATCGGGCACTGGGCCGACTATGGGGACGACCGTATTCGGGATTCGGCCGGCCCCGAAGGGCCATCCTGAGACATGGCGCCCGATGGGCCTCCGGACGTCAGGTTTCGATTCCCATAGGAATCCCCATGTCGCGTTGGACCTTTTCTTTCCCGCAAGGAGCGTAGCGTGACCACCCCCGAAAGAAAGGCCTCGATTCGCAAGATCCTCCTGTTCCTGGGAGCGGCCATGGGCCTGGTCCTGGTCATGCTTTTCATGACCGGGACCTTCACCCCGGACCGGGTGGGTCCGGGGACCCGGGTCCCGGATCCGCCGAAGGGGCCTGCCCCTGAATCCACGACCATGGCCGAAATCACGGTTCTCACCGAAGCGGAGCGGTCCGTGGGGACGGTTCGCCCTCGAACCGAGACCCGGATCGAGGCCCAGGTCACGGCCCGGGTCCTGGAGGTCAGGGTCCGTCCGGGAGATCGGGTGGATGCAGGCGATCTTCTCATTGTCCTGGATGGGAGCCAGTCCCAGTCTCGACTCGACCAGGCCCGTCAGGGACTCCAGTCCGCCACGGCCCGCAGGCAGCAGGCCGCTCAGGCCGTGCTTTCGGCCAGGGCGGTCCTTTCCGAGGCCGAGGCCTCGTACCATCGGGTTCAGACGTATTTCGCCTCCGAGGCGGCCACGGCCCAGGACCTGGAACGGGCCGAATCCGCTTTTCTTCAGGCCCGGGCCGGCCTGGAGCAGGCCGAGCAGAGCCTTCGGGAAGTCGAGGCCGGAGAGCGGATGGCGGCAAAGGTCATTGAAGAAACCCGCATCGCCCTGGAGTACAACCGGATCGAGGCCCCTGAGGCGGGCGAGGTGGCCGAACGATCGGCCGAACCCGGAGACCTGGCCTGGCCGGGAAAGACGCTCCTGGTGCTCCAGACCCGGGGTGCCCTTCGGCTGGAGGCCATGGTCCGGGAAGGCCTGATCCACCGTATCGCCGTGGGATCGCGCATGGAGATCTCGGTGGACGTGCAGGACCGCACGTACGAGGGCGTGGTGGAGGAGGTCGTGCCGTCGGCCGATCCCGTGACGAGGACGTTCCTGGTCAAAGTAGCGCTTCCTCATGCCGAGGAGCTCTACCCGGGCATGTTCGGAAGACTCGTCATCCCGGTGGGAGAGCGGCGGGTGGTGACCGTACTCCGAAATGCGGTCACCCGGGTGGGCCAACTCGACATGGTCACCATTCGGGCCGGAGACCGCTGGCAGCGGGTCTTTGTCACGACGGGACAGACCATAGGGGATCGGGTGGAGATCCTTTCCGGCCTGAACGGTGGCGAGGTATTGGCCCTGGACGGAGCGGTCCCATGACCGATCCCCGGAACGAACCCCAGGGCCTGATTTCCCGCATCGTCCGCCCTTTCGTGACATCCAGGCTCTCGATCCTCTTGATCATGGCCGCCGTCGCCATGGGAGCGGCCGCCATCATGGTCACCCCCCGGGAAGAGGATCCGCAGATCGTGGTTCCTCTCGCCGATGTGTTCGTCCTCGCCCCCGGCGCCAGCGCCGAAGAGGTGGAGAAGCTCGTCGCCACACCGCTGGAGAGGCTCCTCTGGCAGATCGACGGGGTCGAATATGTCTACTCCACCAGCCGGCGGGACATGGCGGTGGTCACGGTCCGATTCTTCGTAGGCGAGGACCGGGAACGTTCTCTGGTCAAACTCCACAACAAGATCGCCATGAACGAGGACCAGGCCCCGCCGCTGGTCCGGAGCTGGGTGATCAAACCCGTGGAAATCGACGATGTCCCCATCCTCAACATCACCCTCTACTCGGATCGGTATTCGGACCACGAGCTGCGCCGGATCGGGGAGGAGGTCTGCGCCAGGCTCTCCGAGGTGGAGGACATCTCGCGGGCCGATATTGTGGGAGGTCGCAAGAGGGAAGTGCGCGTGGAACTCCTCCCCGAGCGGATGGCGGGCATGGGTACGAGCGCCCTGGCCGTCGTTCGGGCACTGGAGGCGACGGATGCCTCGGTGAGTGCGGGGAGCTTCGACCGCTCCAACCGGGATATCGCGGTGACAAGCGACTCCTTTGTCGTCTCGGCCGAGGAGGTGAAGCGGCTGGTGGTGGGGGTCCACGCGGGAAGGCCGGTATACCTGGAGAACGTGGCCCACGTCCTGGACGGCCCCGAGGAGATGCAACATATCACCCGTATCGGCTTTTCCCGGCTCCATCGGGAGAGGGTTGGTCTTGCCGGGACGGTGGAAGAGGCCCCGGCCGTGACACTGGCCCTGGCCAAGAAAAAGGGGACCAATGCGGTCTGGGTGGCACGGCGTATCCTGGACCGCGTGAAGGAACTCGAGCACGATGTGATCCCGGACGGGGTCCGGATGGAGGTCACCCGGAACTACGGACACACGGCGCAGGAAAAGGTGAATGATCTTCTGGCCTCCCTGGCCTTTGCCATTCTCACCGTGGTCGGCCTTCTGGCCCTGACCATGGGATGGCGCGAGGCCCTGGTGGTGGCCCTGGCCGTGCCCATCAGCTTTTCCCTGGCCCTCTTCGTGAACTACCTCTTCGGTTTCACGATCAACCGGGTCACCCTGTTTGCGCTCATCCTCTCTCTCGGTCTCGTGGTGGACGATCCCATCACGAACGTGGACAACATTCAGCGCCACGTCCTGGCCCGAAAACAGAACCCCCTGCAGGCCACGCTGTTTGCGGTGAACGAAGTTCTGCCGCCGGTGATCATGTCCACCCTGGCCATCATCGTCTCCTTCACGCCCATGTTCTTCATCACGGGCATGATGGGACCCTACATGGCGCCCATGGCGGCCAATGTACCGCTCACGGTGACCTTTTCCACCCTGTGCGCTCTCACCGTAGTCCCTTGGCTTGCCCATCTGCTGCTGAAGCGGCAGAGCGAAGGTCCCGGACCCGGGGGGCGGGCCCGGGATGAGGCCCCGGAGTGGATCGAGAGGTTTTACGGCGCCGTGGTAAGCCCTTTCCTGGCTTCCCGGACCCTTCGTCTGCTGCTCGCGGCCTTCATTCTGGCGGCCCTGGCCGGGTCGGCGGCGCTCGCCCTCTTCCGGCAGGTGCCCCTGAAGATGCTTCCGTTCGACAACAAGAACGAGTTCCAGATCGTCCTGGACATGCCCGAGGGAACGCCCCTGGAGGCCACGGACCGTGTGGTGCGGGATATGGAGTCCTTTCTTCGGTCCGTTCCCGAGGTCACCACCTTCGTCTCCTACGTGGGCACGTCCTCCCCCATGGATTTCAACGGCATGGTCCGTCACTACTACCTGAGGCAGGGAGGGCATCTGGCGGACATCCGCGTGAACCTGCTCAGCAGGCAGAAACGGCTCCAGCAGAGCCACGAGATCGTGCTTCGGCTTCGAAAGGGCCTGGAGACGGTTGCCACGCGCCACGACGTCCGCATGAAGCTCGTGGAGACGCCGCCGGGTCCGCCCGTGGTGGCCACCCTGGTGGCCGAGGTATACCCGGCGCCGGATCTTACCCACGATCAGCTCATCCATGGGGCCCGACATGTCCGGAACGTCATGTCCGAAGAGCCGTTCGTGGTGGATGTGGACGACACGGTGGAAGAAGCGCGCATTCGCCTCGATTTCGTCCTGGACAAGGAGAAGGCGGCCCTTCATGGGGTCTCCAGCGAACTGGTCACGCACTCTCTTCGCATCGCACTGGCCGGCATGTCTCCCGCCTTTGTCCACCTCCCCGATGAACGCCGGCCCTTGAGGGTCCAGGTGGTCCTTCCGCGGGAGATCCGTTCGTCTGTGGTGGGCCTGGGCCGGCTGCCCATTCAGACCGGGGCCGGAACCACCGTGCCCCTGACCGAATTGGGATCCTTCGAAGAGACCCCCGAAGACCAACCCATCTATCACAAGAACCTGCAGCGGGTGGTGTACGTGTTCGGAGAGACCGCCGGCCGTTCGCCTGCCGAGGCCGTCCTGGACATGCAGGACCGCCTGAAACGGGAGCCCCCTCCGGAGGGGGTTCGAGTGGACTGGACCGGAGAGGGGGAGTGGAAGATCACGCTTCGTGTCTTTCGGGACCTGGGGATCGCCAACGCCGTAGCCCTGATCGGCATCTATCTTCTGCTCGTGATCCAGCTCAACGCCTTCGGCCTGCCGCTCCTCATCATGGTGTCCGTACCCCTCACCGTGATCGGCATCATGCCCGGATTCTGGTTCCTGAACCAGGTGCTTGCCTCACCCGTCGGAGGCTTTGAAAATCCGATTTTCTTTACGGCCACGAGTATGATCGGCATGATCGCCCTGGGCGGTATCGTCATTCGGAACTCCCTGGTGCTGCTGGAGTTCATTCAGGGGGAACTCAAAGAGGGCAGGCCCCTCAGGGATGCGATCCTTCGAAGCGGCGCCATACGGTTCCGCCCCATTGTGCTCACCGCGGCCACCACGGCCCTGGGGGCGTGGCCCATCACGTTGGATCCGATCTTCTCCGGTCTGGCCTGGGCATTGATCTTCGGGCTTTTCGCCTCCACGGCCTTTACCCTGGTAGTGGTGCCGGTGGCCTATTACGCCTTGAATCGAAGGCGATTGGCTGAAGGGGCCTTGATTGAGCGGCCTCAGGAGGGATAAAATGATTCGTTTGAAGCGGACTCCGACATACAGATCAGATAAACCGGTCGTGCCTTTGGGTTCGACCGAGCAAGGCGGGGAGACCCCCGATGGGCAAGCCCGCCGTCATGTGAAAGGAAGGAGGAACGCAGCATGAAAGAACTCAAAGTCGGTTGCGCTCGGCCCAAAGGAGGTAAGGTGGGCGAGACCCCGGCCGAGGTCCCGGCCTCGTCCGGTGAGAATTTGAAACCCAAGGAGGAGAAGATGAGCACGGTGAAAGTGGGGCAGAAGGCCCCGGATTTCGATGCCCCCGCCTTTCAGGGCGGGCAGTTCGGCCAGGTATCCCTTTCCGACTACCTCGGCAAGTGGGTGGCCCTCTGTTTCTACCCGGGCGACTTCACGTTCGTCTGAGCTACCGAACTCGCCGCAGTTGCGGCGAAGTACCCCGATCTCCAGAAGCTGGGCGTGGAGGTCCTCTCGGTGAGCGTGGACAGCCACTTTGTTCACAAGATGTGGCAGGACAATGAGCTTTCCAAGATGGTGGACGGCGGCGTGCCCTTTCCCATGGTCTCGGACTCCGGGGGCCGGCTCGGCAAGATCTACGGCGTCTATGACGAGGACGCCGGGGTCAATGTGCGCGGCCGGTTCATCATTGACCCGGACGGCGTGGTCCAGGCCATCGAGATCCTGCCGCCGCCCGTGGGTCGAAACGTGGAAGAACTGGTCCGCCAGGTCCAGGCATTTCAACACGTTCGCAAGACCGGCGGGGCCGAGGCCACGCCGGCGGGTTGGCGGCCCGGTAAACCGACCCTCAAGCCCGGCCCCGATCTCGTGGGCCGGGTGTGGGAGGTCTGGAGTGTCAAGGATGCGTTTTGATGAGTGAACGGATCCAGGCAAGAGAAGGCGAAGCCTGCGGCCGCAGCGGCAAGAGCGGCCGGGGCGACGCCTTCGAAGGAAAGACCCAGTGCCCCGACTGCTTTCAGTGCCAGGGGTGCAGCGAGGACCGCTGCCGGGTCTGCCGGAAGCAGGCCCATTCAGGGGCTTCGACCCTGGCCACGGGATTCACCTACGGCGAGTATCTGGCGTGGAAGGAAGAGAGAGAGAAAGGCCGGGCCGGGTCCCGGTCGTCGATCTGATCCGCTGTTCCAACTGCGAGGCCTGCCTGGAACTCTGCCCGGAGGTGTTTTCGAGAAACTCGGACACGGGCGGGATCCAGGTGGCGGATCTTTCGGATTACCCGGAAGAGGCCGTGAATGAGGTCATGGCCCACTGCCCCAAAGACTGTATTGCCTGGGAGGAGACGTGACGTGAGACGGCCCGGCGGCCGCGCACTCAAGCAGCGTGTTCGAGACGCCCTGAAGACAGGCCATGAGGCCCGGGCCCTGGAACGCCTGGAAGACCTCTCACCGCGCATCCTGGTGAGCCCCCTCTTCGGCGCGCTTCACCTCATGGAGCCCCGGATCCATTGGACAGCCGTGCGGGTCATGGGAGAGGTGTGCGCACGTCTTGCCGGCGAGGACATGGAGGCGGCCCGGGTGGTCCTCCGCCGCATGATGTGGAACCTGAACGACGAGTCTGGAGGGATCGGCTGGGGAATACCCGAGGCCATGGCCGAGATTCTCGCCCGGCACGAAGGTCTGGCCGGGGAATTCGTGAATATTCTGGCTTCCTACAGCCGGGAGGACGGCAATTTTCTCGAGCACCGGCCCCTTCAACTCGGCCTTCTCTGGGGTCTGGTGAGACTGGCCAGGGAACGGCCGGACCTCCTGAGGGCCGCACGTCCCGATCCGGGGCCGTTTCTCGAGGCGGAGGTCCCGGCGCTTCGAGGGCTCGCCGCCCACCTGGCCGGGCTTCTGGGAATGGAAGAGGCGCGACCCGTGCTGGAGAAGCTCGAGAAGGATGGTGGTGAGATTCACGACGACCTGGACGGGATCCTTCCGGAGGGTAGGGTACGGGACCGGGCCCGGGAGGCCTTGCGCATGCTGGACCAACAGCCATCCATATAACCCCTACCAGGGGAGCGCCGTCCCGTGCGCCCCCCACAAGGAGAACGAAAATGGATAGCCAGCCGAAGGTGACATTGTACGCCCTCAGCACATGCAGTCACTGCAGGGCCACCAAGAAGTTTCTGAACGACTGTGAGATCCGCTATGATGTGACGGATGTGGACCTTCTCGAGGGAGAGGAGAGACAGGCCATCCTCGAGGACGTGCGCAAGTTCAACCCCCGTTGCTCCTTTCCCACGATCATCATCGGCGAAAAGGTCATCGTGGGTTACAAGGAAGACGAGATCAAGGAGGCACTGGGACTCTGATGGGCGTGAACGTACAGGAACTCTATGAGATGCTTCGGAAGGTGCAGGAGCCCAAGGGCTTTTTTTTCAACCAGGACAAAGATCGCGTCTTTGACCTGCTGGAGGCCCTTCTCCTCAACAAGGAGCGCTACGGGTACATGTGCTGTCCGTGCCGGCTGGCGTCGGGGGACCGGGACAAGGACCGGGACATCATCTGCCCCTGCGAGTACCGGGAGGCCGACGTGAAGGAGTACGGATCCTGCTACTGCAACCTCTATGTATCCAGGGCATGGAACGAGGGGACCGAGGAGAAAGTGTACGTGCCCGAGCGGCGGCCCCCGGAAAAGATGTTCTGACTTCCCGGGGATTCCCCTTCCCGGTTTCTGTGTTATGATGTTCACGCGGTGTCGGCGATTCGCCGGGGTCGGTGGTGGGATGCTTCCGTAGAAAACAGAAGAAAAACGGCCATCAAGGAGCGGTTTCATGAACAACAGGATCGCACAGACCATGGCGATCGTCTTTCTGTCCGCAGTGCTCACGGCCGGGTGCGCCGGATACGGAAAGCTGGGACCCGCGATTCAGCCGGACACGGGGCCGGAAGTGGATGAACTGCTGGACCGCTGGGACGACGTGGAGGTGAGCACCGTGTACTCGCCCGCGGGGAGGCCCGTGGCCCTCCTGTTCGATCCCAAAGGCGATGATCGCCTGTTGACGGACCATCAGGGGGACCGCATTGCAACCCTGGCGGAGGCCTTGGAGGTCAAGAGATTCATCGAGATCGAGGCGGGAAGGCCGATCCGGCTCGTCCCCGTACTCGGTCCGGACGGGTCCTCCTTCGGGTATGCCTACACGCCCCTGCGCCACCTGGTCCTGAAGGCGGTCGATGGGAGGACCTTGAAGGCCTATGCCCCGAGTGTCTCCGACCGTCAATCAGGGCCCTGAATTGTTGAACAGAATGACGGCTGTTGAGCCGTTGAGGAAAAGAGAGACGCGCCTTGGTTTGTAAACACGAGACGCCCTTGATCCAGGGATCAACGGCACCGACAAGGATATAGACAGAGAAACAGGCACAGATCATTCCATGTTGAGAGGGATTGCCCGGCCTCCGTGTCATGCGTGTTCGACGTGGAGTCCTCGTGTTGTGACAGATGAGCATTCCGAGAACCATCGAGAGATTTGAGGTCCAGAAGGTCCTTGGAAAGGGGTCCCAGGGAGTGGTGTACCTGGCTCGGGACCCCCGGCTGGAACGTCAGGTGGCCATCAAGACGATCCGGGTCTCTTCCTCCAACCTCAAGAAGCAGCAGGCCCGGCTCATGCGGGAGGCCCGGATGGTGAGCCGGCTGCAGCATCCCAATATCATCCCCCTTTTCGAGGCTGGGGAAGACAAGGGGCTCCTCTTCCTGGTCTTCGAGTTCGTGGACGGCGTGAGCCTGGGTGACCGGATCAAGAGGGAGGGTCCGCTCGGGGTTCGGCAGGCCATCGATATGATGATCCAGATCCTGTCGGGCATTCAGCACGCCCACGACCAGGGGATTGTTCACCGGGACCTGAGCCCCTCCAATATCCTGATCGACGCCAATGGTCTTCCCCGCATCATGGATTTCGGCATCTCCCTGATGGCGGGTCTCGAAGAGAGCATGCAGAAGGATGTATCCGGAACGCCCTGCTACATGTCTCCGGAGCACTTTTCCAAGGATCCGGTGACCTTTCAGTCGGATATTTTTTCCCTCGGGTTGATCTTCTACGAGATGGTGCTGGGGCATCCGGCGGTGCAGGCGGACAACTACGTGGCGGTCATGTACAAGATCGCCGGAGAACCTCTTCCGCCGCCGTCCGGGGAAAACCGCGACATCGATCACCGGCTGGATGAGATCTTTCTCCGGTCCGTTGAAAAAAAGCCGGAGGTCCGTTATGCCTCGGCTTCCAAGATGCGGGACGCCCTGAAGGCCTACCTCTCGTCCGATGAGGGCGAACCGGAGTCCGAGGGGAGCGGCACGGCCGGCCACAGTACCTTGGATTTCCTCCTGAGGCGGATCCGCCACAAGGGGGACTTCCCTTCATTTTCCCGGAATGTCATGGAGATCAACAAGAAGGCCTCGGTCTCCAGGGCGAACATGGCCTCGGCCTCCGAGCTGGCCAATGTGATCCTCAATGACTACTCCCTGACCAACAAGCTGCTTCGGCTCGTGAACTCCGCTTTCTACGGCCAGTTCGCCGGTACCATCACCACGGTGAGCCGGGCCGTGGTCATTCTGGGCTTCGAACAGGTCCGGACGGTCGCTTCCGCCCTTCTCGTCTTTGAGCACTTGCAGAGCTCCACCCATTCCGAGGAACTGAAGGAAGAGGCCCTGCAGTCTTTTGTGAGCGGCATGGTGGCCAAGGATCTGGCCGACAGGCTGGGTTTCGAAAAATCCGAGGAGGCCTTCATCTGCTCCATGGTCCATCACCTGGGACGCCACCTGGTCCTCTGCTACTTTCCGGAGGAGCACGAGCAGATCGAAAGCCGGATGGCCTCCAAGGGTGTGTCCGAGGCGGTGGCCGTGAGGAGTGTGCTGGGCCTGTCCTATGAAGAACTGGGCATGGGAGTGGCCAGAACGTGGAGTTTCCCGGACCGGATCGTTCAGAGCATGAGGCCTCTGCCGGCCGGAAAGCCCGGCACGCCCAAGACCGATGTGGAGATGCTTCAAAACCTCTCCGGTTTTGCCAACGATCTGATCGAGGCCGCCATAGCCTCCAACGGGGAAGGAAACAAGAGAGTGGAGGATGTCCTGGCGAGGTTCGAGGGCCACTTCCCCATGACCGACAAACAACTCGGCCGGCTCTTGTCCAAGGTGCGCGAGAGGGTGGCTCAATTTTCGGACATCCTCAACGTGAATCTGGAACAGAGTCGCCTCATGAGACGCCTCAGGGACGGGACCGTCCCGGCCGGTGAGGGCGTAGCCCCCGGCCCGGACGGAGGGACCGGACTTCCTCCCCGCGACTTCATGGACACATCGGAACTGGAGGTCTCCTCCGCATATACGGCTCAGGGAGCGGCGCCGGACCGCCAGAGTATTCTCATCAACGGGATTCAGGACATCACCAACACCATCCTGGGGGAATTTGACCTGAATGACGTCCTGACCATGATCATGGAAACCATGTACCGGGGACTCGAGTTGCAGAGTGTCTTTCTCTGTGTTCGAGATGGAAACCGTTCCATCATGAGAGCCCGCATGGGCTTCGGCAAGGATGTGGATGAGATCTCCCGGGCGTTCCAGTTTTCCATCGAACCAAACACCCGCGATGTATTCGGACTGGCCGTGGTCCAGGGCAAGGATATTCATATCAGCGATGCGGGGGACCCGCGCATTCGCAAGCGGGTCCCTGACTGGTATTACCATTTCGTGGCCGACCCCGCCTTTGCCCTGTTCCCGGTCCTCGTGGGCAAGCGCCCTTTCGGCATGTTCTTCCTGGGCCGTGATCGGGTCGGGGAGATTTTCGACGAGAAAAGCCTGAATTACCTCAGGACGCTTCGGAATCAGGCCATTCTGGCGGTCAAGCAGAACCGACCGGGCTAGTGGGAATCCAGCCATCGATTTCGCCGTTGCCGTCCAGAGATGGAGAAGACTCCCATGGATGCGAATGCCGGGAAGACGAAGCCGGACCCTGCCGGTCCGCCCTACGCAGAACCAACCTTGCGAGTGCTTCGTTTTTCCCGTTGGCCTGAGGTTCGACCCTTTTGGGAGGAACTCAACCGGACCTACAAGGGCGGGGAACTCGTCCTGGACTATCGCGCTCACGAGATTATCTGGAAGAGGTTCCTGGAGCCTCGGGGGTATGACCTGGAGGTCCATGTGGTGTTGGAGGGCGATCGATGCATCGGCATTTTTCCCCTCTCCCGCAGCCATCGGGACCCTTTCGGGACGACCTTCTGGAGCCTTTCAGACGACTTCATCATCGCACGGGAGTATTTCTGCCCGGAAGACCGGATCCACCGGGTAATCGAGCTGATTCCGCCCCATTTCGCCGACGACATGAGTTGCTTTTACCGGCCTGCCGATGTCACGGGGTTTCAAGAGGAGGCGGGAGGGGTCATCGATGTGAAGGAGAGCCGCGAGGCCTACCTGGCCTCCCTTCGGGGCAGTGCGCGGCGGGATTTTCTGCACACCTACCGGATGAACGCGGATATCCGCATCGAGACGGATACCCGGGTAAAGAGCGGAGAACTGGCCCCCCTTCTGGAGCGGTACCTTCAATACCGCAGGAAGGTCTCCATGGATTCAGGGATCGCCCACTTCGAATACAGTCGCGACAAGGTCCTGTGTGACCTGGCCCTGATGCAGCGTGCGGAGGAGATGTCCAGGCTGGTGGCCCTCTATTTCCGGTTGAACGGCGAACTGGTGGCGGCCAATTTCTCCGTTCTGCGCGAAACGGATCGCGTGGACGATTACCTGTGCGTTCGAACCGATGAAGCGGCCCATGCAAAGCGAGGCCTGGGGATCTTTGCGATTCTCGCGAATATGGATGTATGCCGGGGTCTCGGCGTCCGGTTCTACGATATGAGTTCGAACCGGGCGACTTACAAAAACAAGTTTGCCAACATCACCTTGTCGTATCTCTTCCGCCGTCATGAGGTCGAGGGCCTTCCGGAGTCGTCCTCGCCGGAGCCCTGATTTCGGAGTGAGTCCGTGGGAGGTGTGATGATGACCACCGAAGGCTGTTCCGTGCGGCGGATGCCCTGGCTTTTCGGAATCCGCGACATCATCGAGATTCATGATGCGACATGGGGGAGATCCCTCGGTATCCTGGACCTGCTGTTGCGGTCGACCGTCTGTTTCCTGGCCACCGACGCGAAGGAGAGGGTCCGAGGCTACTGTTTCATCGAAGAGGACGCGGCACGCGGGTTTTTCGAACTCCAGGACATCGCCGTATCGCCGGACTGGCGGGGGCGGGGCCTGGGCCGGGATATGATTCGCTCCGCCATGGCGGTATGCCCGAAGATCAAAATCATGACCCGGGCGGGAAGACCGCCGGTGGTGGCGTTTTTCGAGGGGCTTGGTTTTGTCCGGGAACAGATTGTGGAAAACTACTACGACGTGGGCGATGACGCCTTGCGCATGTGCTGGACCCGCTGAGTCGCGATTTACACGTCGGCCAGGTATTTCCGCCGCCAGTAGCCGATCAGGTGTTCGGCCGACGGTGGGGCGTGCGTGACCGCCTGGACCAGTTCGGAGGGGAGCCGTCTTCCTGCAGGCCTGTGGACCCGATCCTTGAGCCACGCCGTGACCGCCTCGAAATCCCCCCGTGAGATGTCTTCCTCCACGTCCGGCAGTTCCTGTACAAGAGCGGCATAGAACTGTGCGGCGTAGATGTACCCGAGGGCGTAGGAAGGGAAATATCCGAAGAGTCCCGCGGCCCAGTGGATGTCCTGAAGCACTCCTTTGGCATGGTTGCGGGGACGTATGCCCAGCCGTTCCTTATACAAACGGTTCCAGGCCTCCGGCAGGTCGTCCACCGAGAGGTCCCCGCTGATGAGTGCACGTTCCAGTTCGAAACGGATCACGATGTGCAGAGTGTAGGTGAGTTCGTCGGCCTCGATTCGAACGGCCGACGGCCGGACCCGGTTGACCGTCCAGAAAAAGCGTTCACGGTCCAGGCCGTCCAGGGTCCCGGGAAAGGCTTCCGACAGCCGCGACAGGAGGCGGTCGAGAAAAGGGCGCCCGCGGCCGATGATGTTTTCCCAGAAGAGGGACTGGGATTCATGTATACCGAAGGAGCAGAAGCCGCCGCCCGGGGTGACGAGGCGGTCCAGGGGAAGACCCTGTTCATACAGGGCGTGCCCTCCTTCGTGGACCGCGGAAAGGATCCCCGACACGGGATTGTGGCGGTCATACCGCGTGGTGATGCGCACATCCCGGCCGGTGCCCGAGGTGCAGGGGTGGGTGGAGACGTCCAGTCTCAAACCGTCGAAGTCGAGCCCCATTTCCTGGAGGAGTTCTTTTACAATCTGCCTCTGGACTCGCGCCGGGAACGAGACGCTCTTGAAATCGAAGGGTGAAGGCCTCGGGGTTTCCCCATGCTCCCGAATGATGTCGATGAGTTCCTTGTCCAGGTGTGAGAACAGTTCGGCGATGGTGCCGGTATCCATGCCCGGCTCATATTCTTCGATCAGGGCATCGTAGGGGGCGTCGGCATCGATGGCCATCCCGATGTCCCGGGTCGCTGCGATCACCTCGGCCAGGACGTCCCGAAATACGGCGAAGCTCTTTTCCGCGAGCGCCTTTTCCCATATTCCCTGGGCCACGGCCGCCAGGCGGGCATGGCGGGTCATCAGGTCGATCGGCACGCGGACCGCACGATCGCGGCGTCGACGAAGGACCCGCAGACCGGCGCGGACTTCCTCGTCCAGATCGTTGCGGGAACCCGCTTCGTCGAGGAGATCCCCCAGCACCGGATCCGTCAGGGCCTGGTGGATCTGCCGCGCCAGCACGGCCATTTGGTCGCCTCGCTGGGACGCGCCCGCCGCCGGCATCATCACCTGTTGATCCCAGTCCAGGAGTTCCTGAATGGTCTCGAGGTAGTGAATGTTCGCGTATCTATCATAAATATTTTTAAGCATATTCATGTTGTTTCCATCTCTAAGACAAAAGCCCGGGGAAGATCAACGGCACGCCATGCCCTCGCCCCTTGCAGGGCGGAGACCCTCGGCGAGCCCGTTCGTGGTTTCCGTTCGTCTCCAAGTGGCCGGTCAGGTTGACGAGGATGGCTCTATGGATGCGGTTTCCTGAAACAGGATCGTGTCCGAGGTATCCGGCCCCGGCTTCAATCCCGGCGAAATGGTGCCGGTCCCGTACAGAACGACCTTGTCCCGTCTGAGATAGACGGATTCTCCTCCTTGGAAAGACACGTACGTCCCGTTGGAACTCTGGTCCGACAGAAAGAATTTTCCGGCGACGTACTCGATTTTGGCATGGATCCGGGAGACGTGGTTCCCGGGAAGCACCAGATCGCAGTGTTTGTCGCGGCCCAGGGTGATCGACGGGCGGGTTGCGCTCACGCGGACGTGCCGGGCGCCCAGGCGGATCTTCATGGATGTCCCCGTGTCATGGGAGACCAGGGCGTGATCCGCAATAATGGTCATGTCGTATTGTTCCCAGACGAACTCGAAGATCGGGAGGTCCTCGGCCTTTCCGCGCAGTGGAATGCGTCCCAGGTCCCGAATGAAAGAACCCCAGGAGGGACCGATGGCCTCCACCAGGTCCCGGGAGATGAGAATCTGCCTGGACGCGGCGATCTTGACCAAGCGGGCCGCCACGTTGACCGCATCCCCGAAGACGTCGTTCTCCTCCCGGATCACGGGGCCGAGGTGAATGCCCACGTGAAGGTTCGGAGAAATTCCGGGGCCATCCCCTGCGGGGAATCGTTCCTCCAGGGCCTCGTGCATGCCTCGAGCGGCCTCCACGGCGGCCCGGGCCTCCGGAAACGTACACATGACCTCGTCCCCGATGGTCTTGATCACCGTTCCGCCATGACGGGCCGCCACGTCTATGAGACGGGAGATGCAGGCCCCGATCAGGTTTTGTGCCGCCTCGTCCCCGAGGATCTCATACAAACGGGTACTCTGGGCGATGTCGGCAAACAGGATGGCGAGAACGGTGTCACGGTTCATGATATGCGACTCCGTCTGCGCCCCCGGGACCTGGCTGGATTCATGTTCATGGTAGAGGATGTAGAAAGCAAAAACGGTGCCATTATTTTCTTCGGTTTCTTCATGGTGAATGGCCGCCTCTGTTACCACGAAGGGCACGAAGAACACGAAGAGTCGAGAAGAATACGTCATCGTTTCATGAAACCACACGCCCGGGACCTGGACGCGGCACCGCGGAGGCCCCGGGTGCGATTTCATTGCCGCATTGCGGGGAGGGGATGCGGAATCTGCTCAGAGACTGCGTGCCTTGGTGATCATCGTATCGGCGAAGTCTTTCGCATCATCCAGGTCCCCCGAGTCCGGGTGACCCGCAGCGCCCTGTGCCTCCTGGGCCCAGGCCTTGTGCTCGGCCTTTTTCATGAGCCCTTCAATGATGCTCGGCTTGACTTTGCCCCGGCAGCTGAAGGTCCCGAGAACCGTCAATTTCGTGGCGAGGCTGAGGGCGTGGTGAAAAGCGGTGATGGCCAGCTCTCCGCCTCGAAGCGAACCGTGGGTGGCAAAGAACGCGATTTTGGTCTTCTCCGGAAGATCCTGAATCCATGACGCCACCTTGCCCGGTACACTGTGGGCGTATACCGGAAAGCCGCAGAAAACCACGTCGTATTCAGCCGTGTTTTGCGCTTCTTTCAGGGGAAGGATGTCTTTCTTCGCCTCAACGATTCCGTCGTAAATGGCTTCCGCTACCCGTTGCGTGTTTCCGGATTCCGAGTAATAGGTCACCAGAGCCTTGATCTCACCCATGTGGCCCTCCTTCTGAATATGCGTGTAAGGCGTCTATTTACCTGATTTTGGGGAGGATGACAAGGGCTTTCCCGGCCCGGACCGGGCCTGATCTCTTCTCCTACGCATGGGAGGGGCCTTTGAATAACCCTGGTGCCTGTGAAATGATCTCGGCCGGAGATGAGACATGAAGGACGGAAAACGGAATGACTTGATCGGAAGCAGGGGATTGAATATGATCTTCACGGAAGGCCGTTCCTTCCCATGGGGAAATGGTTTTGAATCCGGAGGCGGCACAACCATGAAGGCGATGGTCCTGGAAAGGCTGGGAAGCCTGGAGCGGAATCCTTCACCGCTCGAGGCCCGGGAGATCCCCGTCCCTGTCCCTGGAGAGGGAGAGATCCTTCTGCGGGTCCATGTCTGCGGCGTGTGCCACACCGAGTTGGATGAGATCGAAGGGCGCACCCCGCCGCCGGACCTGCCCGTGGTGCCCGGACACCAGGTGGTGGGAAGGGTGGAGGCCGTCGGCCCCGGCGCCGGAATCCACCGTATGGGAGATCGAGTGGGTGTGGCATGGATCTATTCCGCATGCGGGAGTTGCACTTACTGTCGTTCCGGCCTGGAGAATCTCTGTGCCGATTTTCGAGCCACGGGCCGGGATGCGGACGGTGGATACGCCGAGTATATGAAGGTCCCCGAGCGGTCCGCCTTTGCCATTCCCGGGGCCTTTTCGGATGAAGAGGCGGCGCCCCTCCTCTGCGCCGGTGCCGTCGGGTATCGCTCCCTTCGACTGACCGGGCTGAAGGACGGTCAGCGCCTCGGCCTGACCGGTTTTGGGGCCTCCGCGCACTTGGTCCTCCAGATGGTGCGGCATCGCTACCCTTCAAGCCGGGTCTTCGTGTTCGCCAGGAGCGAGGAAGAACGGGCCTTTTCCCGGGAACTGGGAGCGGTCTGGGCCGGGGATACCGGGGATCGGGCCCCCGAAACCCTGGACTGCATCATCGACACCACCCCGGCATGGCGGCCCGTGGTGAAGGCCCTGGAAAACCTGGGGCCCGGAGGAAGGCTGGTCATCAATGCCATTCGAAAGGAAGACCGGGATCGGGATGAACTCCTGAAGCTCGATTATTCCGAACACCTCTGGATGGAGAAAGAGATCAAGAGTGTGGCCAACGTCACCCGGTCCGATGTGACGGACTTTCTGGCCCTGGCCGGCGGCATCCCCCTTCATCCCGTGGTCCGGGAGTTCGCTCTCTCCGAGGCCAACCGGGCCCTGCAGGAACTCAAGGGCCGAAAGATCCGCGGGGCCAAGGTCCTTCGAATCCACTCGGCGTGATCCGATTTTCATGGACGATTCTCCCGGACCTCTGAGAATCCATCTCGCATTCCGCACCATCGGTGGCGGGGAGCGCTCACATTCATAGCGATTCGAGCCGGAGATTCCCGGCCGTTTACGGAAGAGACCCATGGCGGATGACTTTTACACGATTCTCGGTGTCTCCAAGGGGGCATCCCGGGATGAGATCAAGAAGGCCTATCGCAAACTCGCGCGCAAGTGGCATCCCGATCTCAACCCGGGCAACTCGGAGGCGGAGCGGAAATTCAAGGACATCTCGCGTGCGTACGATGCCCTGGGCAGCGACGAAAAGCGCAAGCTGTACGATGAATTCGGCGAGGACGGGCTTCAGTCCGGGTTTGACGCGGAAAAGGCCCGGGAGTACAAACAGTGGGGCTCGGCCTATCAGCAGGAGGGCGGCCCCGGTGGCGCTGCATCCGGTTTCGGCCGTTACCACAGCTACGAGGACGTGTTCGGAGACCTGTTCGGGTTCGGCTCGTCGGGGGGTGGGTTTCAGGAGACCGGCCCCGGTCGCGGGCGCGATGTGGAGCACGAGATGACCATCGGGCTCCTGGAGGCGCTTCGAGGTTTCAATACCGAACTGTCCATGCAGAGGCCGCAGAACTGTGACGCCTGCGGGGGGAGCGGCATGGATCCGAACGTCAAGATGACGACCTGCCCGGCCTGTGGCGGGTCCGGCCGGTTGAACGTCGCCGATGGCCCCATGCAGTTTACCCGTTCATGTCCCCGCTGCGGAGGGCACGGTCAGATCGGAACACCCTGTGCCCGGTGCGGAGGGTCCGGCCGGGTCACGGGCACGGAACGGATTCGCGTCACCATCCCGGCGGGGATTCGCGAGGGCTCACGCGTGCGCGTGGCGGGTAAGGGGGAGCCCGGCCGGAATGGTGGACCGTCCGGGGATCTCTACCTGGTGGTTCACGTGAAGCCCCACCCGGTTCTCAAGCGGGAGGGGGACAACCTGCACATGGAGGTGCCGGTCACGGTTCGCGAGGTCATGGCCGGGGGCTCCATTGCGGTTCCCACCGTGGACGGACCGCTCCATGTGAAGGTCCCTCCCAAGAGCCAGAGTGGCCAGGTCCTGCGTCTGAAAGGAAAGGGGGCCTTGAACGCCAAAACCGGAAAGCGAGGCGACCTCATGCTTCGACTGGTGGTCCGGGTCCCTCGAACCGAGGACCCGAACGGGCTCAAGGCCGCCGGCGAGATGGACGCCCTGTACGACAGGGACGTTCGCGGAGATCTCAGGCTGTAGGACGGGAAGGGTGGTCGGAGGTTATCAGCGTGTTGAAAAATCCGATGTTCACAGGCTGACGAAAAATGCCCGGATGCAAGGTTGATGTCCGTGCAAAAAGCCGGTTTCCAGCAGAATGCTTGAGGTCTTTGAGTATAACCTGTTGATATTGAAGTATTTATTCTCTGCGCCTCAGCGTCTCTGCGCGAGATAAGGGGTTTTTGCGAATCCGTCAAGGTTGCGAAATCCCGAGGAAGGAGGCGTACAAGCGAGTACGCCGCAGTGACGAGGGATGAGCGAAACGCAGCAGATGGGCGTTTTTCAACGGCCTGTCAGCGCTCTCGAAGGGCCTTTTGCAGGTCCCGGGCTACGTCCTCCAGGATTCGGTCGAACTGGGTCCGCATGTCGAGCATGGTCTGCCTCATGCGGAGAATGATTTCGACCCCGGGCAGGTTCACCCCCATGTCCTCCACAAGGAGTTTCACCAGCCGCAGTTTTTCCATCTCCACGGCGGAGAAGGTCTTTTCCGTCGATTGTTCACCGCATTCCGGACAGAGGATTTCCTCCTCTTCCAGCATGTCCAGGAATCGCGCTTCCACCTGAAAGATCTCGATGACCTCGGTGGTCCTCCAGTATTCCTTCACCATGTTCGAATGGCTCCTTACCGGCCGGGATCACGGTTCCATGTGTAGCATAACCGTTCCGGACTGGCAACACCTCCGTGCCGGTCCTGACATCAGAGCCGAATCTCGTGCGTCTGGGACAGCCCGAAGCACGAGAGGTCCGAGCCCTTTTCGGCAATGATCCGCCGGCAGTGATCCACGATGGCGTCCTGGGCCGGGTCCTCCCGATCCTGGTTGTGGTGGAACAGACCCAGTCGGCGCACCCCGGCCTTCAGAGCGAGGTCCAGGGCGTCCATGTACGAAGAGTGTCCCCAACTCCTTTTTTGAACATACTCCTCCGGGGTGAATTCGGCGTCGTGAATGAGGAGGTCCGTGCCTTCCGAAAAGGCGGCGTAGTCATCGAGTGTCTTTCCGCCCCGGTGCGGGTAATCGAGTTCGTTGTCCGTGAGAAAGACGAAACTTCGGCCGTCTTCGGTAAACCGAAAGCCCATGCCGATGTTGGGGTGGCTGAGGGGGATGGGTTCGATCCGGATGGTGTCCACAGTGAAGTCTTCGCGGCACTCGTTCGCGTAGTGGAGTTGCGCCTGGATTTTCTCGAAGGGGTACGGGAAATAAGGCGCCCTCATGGTCTTGGACAGGAGCATTTGAATATCCCCCTGGGTGGTGCGGCAGCCCATGAGGTGGATGGTGCAACGGTTGTTGTAGATGGGTTTGAAAAAAGGGAAGCCCAGGATGTGGTCCCAGTGGGAATGGGTGAACAAAACATTGTAATCGAACCGGCCCTCTGCCAGCAATCGATTGCCCAGGCGGCGAATGCCGGACCCCGCATCCACGATGATGATTTGGTCGTTCCGACTTCGAATCTCCAGGCAGGTGGTGTCTCCCCCGTACTTCAGGTACCCTTCGCCCGAGACGGGTATGGAGCCGCGGGCCCCATAGCAGCGGATGATCATTCGCATTCCCTCCAGCCGGATCGGTTATCCGCCCGTTGAAAAAGGCACATTCATGCCTCCTTGGCCTCCTGTTCGGACTCTTCCGGGACTGTCCGAAGTCCTTTCGCACTCCGATGCATTCACAGGGAGGTGAGTTTCCGTGACCCTTCGGCCCAACCTACGGATGTGCCATGCCGTGGAACGGTATCATAATCCAAAAGGATGCGCGCTTCAAGCGACCCGTTTCGCCGTAACCCCATAATCACGTAATCACATAACCACATAACCACATGGCCAACCCCAAAGGATACGCATTCGACTCTGGTTCATGATAAGACAGAGGCTCTATCCTTTGCAAAAACGGCCGATTAGTATTTGCGGCTTCGAAGGATGGTAAAGACAAGCCACAATCCGAGCACACCGGAAACCAGGTAGCCCAGGATCCCCAGCATGGGGTATCCGAACAGGAACGGTCCCACCCCGGTGGTGATGATCATGGATGAACCGATGATCATGGATCCGATGATGACTCCCAGGGTGAGACGGTTGGTCATGTTGTTCAGGGTGCGACGCAGAGGACCCAGGTTTTCATGCTCGAACCGAATGCTCAGGTCTCCGCGGTTGGTCTTGTCGAGGATCCGCCCGATGTGTTCGGGGATGTCGATAGATCGGTTTTTGAGCCGCAAGAAAAAGACGGACAGGTCTCTCCAGACGGCCTTGGGATGGTATCGTTTTTTAGCGGCTTTTCGAACCAGGTCTCCGGCCTCGGCGACCACGTCGAGTTCCGGATGGATGCGGCGCGCCGTGCCTTCGGCCGTGACCAGGGCCTTGATCATGATGACGAAGTCCGGTGGAAGGCGAAGACGGTGCTCTCGAAGGAGCGCGGCGATGTCCAGGAGGATCTGCCCCAGGTTCAACCGTTTGAGAGGGACGGCGTAGAACTCGTCCAGGATGTCCAACAGGTCCCGCTCCAGGGCCGATCGATTGACCTGGTCCCCGCCGGACGTCATCTGGAGCAGGCATTCGGCCAATAGCAGGCTGTCCCGGTCCACCACCGAGTGGATGAGGTCAATGACCTGAAACCGGTCGTGCCGGCTCAGGCGGCCCACCATGCCCCAGTCCAGGAGGCAGAGCCCGTCATCGCCCGTGAGAAGGACGTTGCCCGGGTGGGGGTCGGCATGGAAGAATCCGTGTTCCAGGATCTGGTTGACTGCGGAACGAAGACCTTTTCCGGCGACAACCTCGGGGTGATGCACATCTCCCGGGCGGATCTCGCGAAGCCGCGTTCCTTCCATAAACTCCATGATCAGGAGTTTTCCCGTACATAACTCCAGGTGCACTTGGGGAATGTGGATCCCCTCCTCCTTTTCCAGAAGGCTTCGCGCGATCCGCATGTTGCTCGCCTCGCGCAGGAAGTCCAGTTCTCGGATCAGGAGCCGGTGTGTGACCCGGACGATGTTGGGAAGATCGTAGATCTGAACCCGCTCCACCCTCTCATGGAGCTGATGGATGAATGTCTCCAGGATGCCGAGGTCCGATTCGATGACCCCGCGGATGTCGGGCCGCTGAATCTTCACAGCAACCACGTCGCCGCCGGGTTTCAGGACCGCCCGGTGCACCTGGCTCAGGGATGCCGAGGCCGTGGGGATCTTCTCGAACTGGAAGAAGTGGTCATTCAACGGACCGCCCATGGCCTCCTCGACCACCGGGCGCATGGTCTCGAAGTCCAAGGGGGCCACATCGTCCTGGAGTTTCTGAAGCTCCTGGATCAAGGGGCGCGGGAGCAAGTCAGGACGGAGGCTCATGATCTGGCCGAACTTGACGAATGTGGGGCCGAGTTCCTCCAGGGCGAGACGGATCCGCTGGTACGGCGTGAGATGGAGGTCGGCTTTTCGGATCCGCTGTATGACGCCCATGCCCGGGATGTCCAGGCGTTCCACCATGTCGTCGAAGCCGTACCGGACGAGCACGGCGATCAGGTCGCGAAACCGTGCGAGGTTCGTAATGGTACGGAATTCCAACTAGTCGGCTCCGGGGGGGATCGGCGGCTCTTCCATCATGGCGAGTCTCTTCTCGAGGTTGTCCACTCGCCTGCGAAGCTCCTCGATCTCTGACTTGCGCCCGATGTCCAGTGTCCCGATGCCTTTTCGAACCGTATCCACCACCCGGGATTCCAGGTCGGACCACTGCTTTTCCCCTGACTGGGCCAGGTCGTCGGCCAGTTTCCGTGCCTCTTCACGACTGAGCTTGCTCTCCTTGACCAACCGTTCAGTCACCTCTTCCACCTTGTCTCTGGTGAGCAGTATGGCGCCGATGCCGGCGAAAAATCCTTTCTTGATGTCATCCAGCATATCTTTTTCTCCATGGATTTGAGGTTGCTCGTGTGAAACGGGGCGGGATCGATAAACCGGATGATCTCGCGCGCAGACGGGAGTGGATCCGCTCAAAAGGCCGTGTGGTTGTCGGCCCGCGCGGATCCGGCTTTTTCTTGAAAGCTCAACGCCTGGTTACCTGTCCCCCTTCACGATGAGCGTCTGGCCGGGTTGAATGACGGCCGTTTTCTTTATCTCGTTCAGGCGGCAGAGTTGATCCACGCTCATCCCGTAGAGGCGGGCGATGCTGAAGAGAGTCTCCCCCTTTTGGACCGTGTGCCGGGCCTGGGTCCCCGAAGAGGCAGGGGCTGCGGCCCGATCGGAGGCCGGCGAAGGGACCGGGGCCTGCATGCGGTGGGTGAGCTGTTCGATCTGCTTTTTCAGAGCGGTCCGGTCGGCCTCCATCTGGCCCAGGGACTTGGCAAGACCCTCGATCCGTCCTGTCAGGGCCGGGACCTGTTTAATAGACGCCTCCATGCGGTCCATGCGTTCCTCGATGGCATTGAGTCGGTCGGCCAGTATCTGCCATTCCCCGGCCTCTTTCGATTCTTCGCCACCGGTGAGAAGGACCAGGGCGGCCGCGAGGATCAGGACCGCGATCCCGCCGAAAAAAAGGGTGCGCATCCAGCCCGGCCGATGGGTGCCGGAAGATCTCCGTCGTGTGGAATTCCTGCGATTCAGGATCCGGCCGCGATCTTCGGCCATCTCCTCCACAATCCCTTTCATGTCGTCGTCCGAACGCAGATCCATTCGTAACCGCCTTTCGTGGGCTGCGACGGCATACCGGAACAGGCCCTTCGGGGGTTCTCAACCAGCGTATCCCCCGGTTATCGCTTTTTTTTCAGGCTTTTTACACCCCGGACAATGGCATACTTGTATTGATAGTGCTTGCTTTTAATATCGAAATGAACGAGTTGGAACTCATCGGTGTCTTGATTGAATGGTTCATCAAGCGTCTCGATCCATTTCGATATGCGGCGATTGACCTCGTCGATTCGGTCTCCGATCGACATGTCTTTTTTTAAGTTGATCGTAGTTGATTCCGGCATAATCCCTCCTTTTTCAGGTCCTGGGGTGCCTAGGGCGGAGGATACGGGTTGCCTCGTTCCCCTCGGCCGAAGCCCTCTGTCCAACCAGGATAGGGCCGTCCGGCAAATCCTCTCCGGTTTCCCGGAAGGAAGCCTGCCGCGACCCTTGGGAACAGTAGGGCACCCCTTATGAAAGCCACCCCGACGAAAACGGCCACGGGACCTGTAAAACGAGGCCGGTTCAAGTAGAAAGACGCCCTGCGGGCGTCCCTGGGGGTAGCGCTATTTAACCAAAGAACCCTTGAGATTCAACCAGATAACTTGATATACTATACGGCAATATATACTATAGATCAAGGGCTTTCTGATGCCGTCCAGTGAGACCCGCATGTCTATTATAATCATATCGGCCTCAGAGGTAAAGGCCTGTGAATCAGAAACACTCGGGCAGATCTGAAGGCTCCGGGCGGTTGACGACTCCATCCATATTCATCGATCCCAAGGAGGTGTGGGCATGAACGGAAAAAAGACGGTTTGGGGATGGCTTGCCGCCGCATTGGTGGCGGGGTTGGTGCTGGGCCTGCTGGCAGGCAACGGTGCGGATGTGTGGCCGCCGCCGGCACAGGCGGCTGTGGGAGCCCGACCGGCTCAGGTATCCCTCGACTGGGAGGAGGTGAAGTCGAACATCACCCGAAACATTCATCGGGCCCCTGTGCCCGGAGGCTGGCTCGTGGCCCAGCAGAATGGCATGACCTTTGTGCCGGATCCGGAACACGCCTGGACGGGGAAGACGGAGTAACCGTCCCCGTCTTTCATCGATGACTCGGGATCCGGCCGTCATCGGGGATTCTCCCGGCCGGTCTCCTGCCCGCGGTCCGGACCGGTAAGGAAAGAGGCCGCCTCTGCATCGAGGAGCCAGAGGGCGTTTTCGAGGATACGGGCCGCGGGAGGCATGCCGCCCGGGTCATCGAAAACGGCCTTTACCATGGGAGCCTTTTCAAGGCCTGAGACGATGAAGACGGCTTGCCCGGCCCGGGTCAACACGGGCAGGGTCAAGGTGAGCCGGTGGACATCCGGAGTTCCGCCCCGGACCGGAACCACGGCCCGCTGTGTCTCGTCCAGAGCCGGGTCGCCCGGAAAGAGCGAGGCCATGTGCCCGTCCTTTCCCAGTCCCAGGAGGGCCAGGTCGAACCGGGGAAACGGTCGTGCCGACGGCCCGAGGACGCGGGAGAGAAGGTCTGCGTATGCCGAGGCGCCCTGGTGGGGCGGGAGGGTTCCCGGCATGGGAAAGACGTTTTCCCGCGGAAGCGGTACGCGTTCGATGAAATCCGTGAGGGCGGCTCCGTAATTGCTGGCCGGATCGTCCGGGCTCACGCAACGTTCGTCCACCCAGAAGACGAACGTGCGATCCCAGGGGAACGCGGAAGTCAGCGGTTCCCGGGCAAGGAGACGGTGCGTGCCTCGAGGCGTGGACCCTCCGGAGAGGGCCAGGGTGAAACGGCCACGGGATGATACGCACCGCGCCGCGGTCTCCAGGACAAGACGGGCGGCCGCCCGGTCAAGCGCGGTCTTGTCCGGAAGGACGGTCATGGCCGGGAGCGGTCCCATAGTCTCTACGCCTCCTTCGTGTGCTTCGTGCCCTTCGTGGTGAAACCAATGCCTTTTATACCACGAAGATCACGAAGTGCACGAAGAGGGGGAAGAAGAAAACGTAATGGTATTTGTGGAACCATGCACTAAGAACGACGAACTGTGAACGAGGAACCCGGAACAGTGATCCACGAGTCACGGCCCCTAACCGATTTCCCGTGCCGGTCTCGGCCCCCAGGTTCCCGAGTCATACGAGAGAAGGCGGTCGGAACGGTCGGCGCACGTCTCGCACTGCTCGAGGATGGGGGTCAAAAAGGCCCAGCAGATCTCCACGCCGTCCTGCCTCCAGAAAAGCATCTGGTCTCCCAGCATGCAGTCCAGAAGGACCTTTTCGTAGGCCTCCAGGACCGGTCCCGAGTAGTTCTGGTGGTAGTGAAAGTCCATGGTCACCGTGCGCAGGCAGACCTTTGCCCCCGGGTTTTTCGTCTGGAAGGTGAGGGTGATTTTTTCTTCCGGGTAGACTCCCAGGACGAGTTCGTTGGTGGTGATCCTCTCCCCCAGAATCCGGCGGAACACGGAGTGGGGGACCTCCTTGAACCGAATGCGGATCTCGGTGACCTTTTCCGCCAGCCTCTTTCCGGAGGTCAGGTAGAAGGGGACCCCCTGCCATCGCCAGTTGTCGAGAAAGACCTTCATGCGGGCGAAGGTCGGAGTCAGGGAATCAGGGTTCACGCCGGATTCGTCCCGGTATGCCGGGACCCGCTGTCCGTCCACCTTTCCGGCCCCGTATTGACCCAGGATGAGGAATTCGTCCATTCGGTCAATGGGGAAGGGGCGGAGGGAGCGGTAGACCCGGACCTTTTCGTCCCGGACCCGGTCCGCCTCGAACAGGGAAGGGGGGTCCATGGCCGTGAGGGAAAGGATCTGCATCATGTGGTTCTGAAACATGTCCCGGAGGACCCCGGCCTGTTCATAGTATCCCGCTCGGTGCTCCACGCCCAGGGTCTCGGCGGCCGTGATGTGTACGGAATCGATATATCGCCGGTTCCAGATGGGCTCGTAGATGGCGTTGGCGAAACGGAACATGAGGATGTTCTGTACGGTCTCTTTGGCCAGGTAGTGGTCGATTCGAAAGATCTGGTGTTCCTGAAAGGATTCGTGGAGGTCCCGGTCCAGATCCACGGCGGAGCGGATGTCGCGGCCGAAAGGCTTTTCCACGACGATGCGGACCCAGCCTTTCCCCTCCCCGTGTTCCCCGGCCAGGCCCGCCCGCCCGATCAGCCGCGCAACGGTTGGATACAGGGACGGAGGAACAGCCAGGTAAAAGATCCGGTTTCCCAGGGTCCCTTGCTCGGAGTCCAGCCGGCGAAGCTCCCCGGCCAGGCGTTCAAAGGCCTCCGGGTCTTCGTAATCCACCACCCGGTAGAACAGGTGTTCGGCGAACGATGTCCACCATGAGTCATCCGGTTCGGCATTTCCTTGGACCGCTTCGTGCATGCGTTTCCTGAAGGTCCGGTCGTCCAGGGGGCTTCGGGCGCATCCGATCACGGAAAACGAGGGGGGCAGGCCGTTGTTACCGAACAGGTGATAGAGGGCTGGAATGATCTTGCGGGCCGTGAGGTCGCCCGAGGCCCCCAGGATCACGATGGCGCAAGGGTCGGGCGGCATTTCCAGAATGCAGGACGAGAAAGGCACCTCGAGATCGGGCGCCCTGGTGGAGGCCGTGACGTCGCCCTCAACGACAGGCCGCTCTCCTGTCTCACTCACACCGAGCTCCCTCGTTTGCGCGTACGCCCCGTCGCGGGCGCTGTATCGTGAAAGGGCATCCGGTCATGATGAAGGGCGGCCTGCCGCCTTGGGGTCGGAGGGGGATTATTCCTTGTCAAACTGATCCTTGGAAGCCCCGCAGACAGGACAGGTCCAGTCGTCGGGGAGATCGTCGAACGAGGTTCCCGGGTTGACGCCGTTGTCAGGATCGCCTTCAGCCGGATCGTATACGTATCCGCATACCGAGCACACATACTTGTCCATGGTCCATGCCTCCTCTGGTTGAAGTGGGATTGGGATCGGCCGTCCGGTTCGGGCGCAGGTCCTCGGGCCGTTGGTCGCCTCCCCGAGCCCGGCGGTTCTTCCGGCCCGCTTGTCTCTCCAGCGGAATGGAGAGATTCAAGAAGGGTTCCGGATGCCACGGCACGTCTGTTCGGCCAAAATAGCGGTCCGGCCGGAGGATGTCAAGCGAGGAGCCCGGAGGACGCGTCCCTTGCTTTCCGGGAAGACCATGGTTAGGATATCCCAGTGGTTGATTTCACACAAGAGATACGTATTTTTATTACCCTTTCTTCATGTGTTTTATATCCTTCGTGGTGAATGACTCCTCTTTTGCACCACGAAGGACACGAAGCACACGAGAGGGCGGCCGATACATGGGCTAAGGGTCTTCAGCGTGTCTCAAACGAGGCCTCAGGAGGGAAACCATGGAGAAGCACCACAAGTTTTCCATCTGGTATGTGCTGTTGGGCGTGTGGTTCGTGCTGATCCTTCACAATTATCTCTTTTCCGCCATGGCCATTCAGACGATTCCCTACAGCCGGTTTCTGACCCTGGTGAAAGACGGCCGGGTCACGGAGGTGGCCATCTCCGAGAATCACATTCAGGGGAAAATGAGGGTTGAGGGGAGTGAGAGTGCAGAGATGTTCCGGACCATCCGCGTGGATCCCGAGATCTCCGAGCTCCTGGAGGCGCAGGGGGTGACCTTCAAAGGCGAGGTGGAATCCACGTTCTTCCGGGATCTTCTGTCCTGGATCGTACCGGTGGCCCTCTTTGTGGGGATCTGGATGTTCATGATCAAGCGCATGATGGGCCGCCAGCCCGGGTTCATGTCCCTCGGCAAGAACAAGGCCAAGATCTACGTGCAGGATGAACTGGGCGTCACGTTCGACGATGCGGCCGGCGTGGATGAGGCCAAGCAAGAGCTGGTGGAGATCATCGAATTTCTCAAGGACCCCGGACGCTTTACCGGTCTCGGGGGAAAGATGCCCCGGGGCGTGCTGCTCGTGGGTCCGCCGGGGACCGGAAAGACGCTTCTGGCCAAGGCCGTGGCAGGGGAGAGCGGGGTGCCCTTTTTCAGCCTGAGCGGATCGGAGTTCGTGGAGATGTTTGTGGGCCTGGGGGCGGCGAGGGTGCGCGATCTCTTCGAGCAGGCCAAGCAGAAGGCCCCATGCATCATCTTCGTGGATGAACTGGATGCCCTGGGAAAGGCCAGGGGATTCGGAATGGCCGGAGGGCACGATGAGCGGGAGCAGACTCTGAATCAGCTCCTGGTGGAGATGGATGGTTTCGACCCCCAGATCGGCGTCATTCTCATGGCCGCCACCAACCGGCCCGAGATCCTCGATCCGGCCCTCCTGAGGCCCGGCCGCTTTGATCGCCAGATCCTTGTGGACCGGCCGGACAAGACGGGACGAAAGGCCATACTGAAGGTGCATCTCAGGAATGTCACCGCTTCTCCTTCCCTGGATCTGGATGCCCTGGCGGGCATGACCCCCGGCATGGTCGGAGCGGACCTGGCCAATCTGGTGAACGAGGCCGCACTCCTGGCGGTGCGCCGGGGCAAGAACGAAGTGACCATGAGCGAATTCGAGGAGGCCGTGGAGCGGGTGGTGGCCGGTCTCGAGAAGAAGAATCGTCTCATCAACCGCAGGGAACGGGAGATCGTGGCCTACCATGAACTGGGGCACGCACTCGTGGCCCTGGCCCTGCCGGGCACGGATCCCGTGCACAAGATCTCCATCATTCCAAGGGGCATTGCCGCGTTGGGCTACACCATGCAGGTCCCCACCGAGGACCGGTACCTCATGACCAAGTCCGAGCTGCTCAATCGGATTGCGTCCCTTCTGGGCGGAAGGGCCGCCGAGGCCCTCGTCTTCGAAGACATCTCCACGGGGGCTCACAACGACCTGTCCAAGGCCACGGATATCGCCCGAAGCATGGTCAAGGAGTACGGCATGAGTGAGTCCATAGGGCAGGTCTACTTTGCACGGGAGAACCGGATGCCCTACCTGAACATGCCCATGGACGGCAACTGGGAATACAGCCAGAGCACGGCTGAGTTGATCGACAACGAGGTGAGGGCGATCCTTGCCCGAGAGTATGAAAGGGCCTCGTCCATCCTGGTGGAGCAGAGGGACGTGCTGGAAAAGGGGGCCGAGCTTCTCATGGAGCGGGAAAAGATCGATGGGGAAGAACTCCGGGCCCTGATGGAGGCCTCGAGGAAGGAGTCCTCTTGATGCCTGTCATCCCCGCCGCCTCCCGTGGGGCGAGGCCCGGGCATGGGGCGTCAGTCGCCCTGCCCGGCCATGTAATCGTCGTACATGGTCTCCAGGGTGAGCTTGTGCTTTGCCTCCTCCTGGCAGAGCATCCGGAAGAGCGCGAGTCCGTCGGCCTGGCCGGTCTTCTCCGCCAGTTCGTTGTACAGCTTCAGGGAGGCCTCTTCACGCTTCATGGCCAACCTGAGGACGTCGGCCCATCCCATTCCTTCATCATAGGGAATGTCCACGGAGTAGTTGCTCCGCTTGAGGTCCGGGATCCATTCGAAGCGGTAGTCCGACAGGGTCTTCTCGCCGTGAAGGAAATCGCGAAGCAGGGTCTCGTGCTTTCGTTCTTCCGCGGCAAAGGCCTCGAACGTCTCCCGGGTCCCCGAAAAGCCCTCTCTTCGGGCCAGGTCCTCGTAAAAGGCGACGGCCTCTGTTTCCCGTTCAATGGCGAATGCCAGGATGTCCTCAAAGGAACCAAAGCTCATGGCCTTCCCTCCTTCTTCTGGTGTGTGACCGGTCGGGTCCATCGCTCACGTTCAGGATGGTCATCAGCTTATGGGAAAACCGCCCGAATGTCAAAGGGCTCCAACCTGCGGTGACCGCAAGGCGGAGTCCAGACGAAGTCGAAAAAAGCCCGGAATCGGCTGATCCGCCTCTACCATTTCAGGGGATTTCATGAACATCTTTGTTCTGGATACGGACGTTCGGATATGCGCGCGCTTCCACGCGGATCAGCATGTCGTCAAGATGATTCTCGAAAGCGCGCAGATGCTGTGCACGGTGCTCCATGAACACGGGGTTCAGGCGCCCTATCGCCCTACCCACCGGAGTCACCCCTGCACCCTCTGGGCCGGACGATCCCTCGCTAACTGGCTCTGGCTTCAACGACTGGCCCTGGCCTTGAATCGGGAGTTCCGCTACCGGTTCAGAAGGGACCGGGATCATGCCTCGGCCCGGGTCGTTGCCGGACTTCCTCGCCCTCCCATGGAGGACGCGGGACTGACCCCGTTCGCTCAGGCCCTGCCCGAGGTCTATCGCGTCCCAGGGGATGCGGTGAAGGCCTATCGGGCATTCTACATCGGGGAGAAGGCCCGGTTCGTCCGGTGGACCCGGCGAAGGGCTCCGGCCTGGTATGTGCAAGGAATCCAGGAACGCTCTTCCCATGATGGGGGACGTGGGTGATCTCCTGATCTTCACCTATCCGATCTCCGAGGCCGGGGAGAATGCTTTGTAATAGCCCTTTCCATGTGGTATAAGGATGTGGGGACGCGGGATATGGATAGCGTCGGGGCCGGGATGACCGAAGGGAGGGCTTCGGTTCCTCAGGCGGACACCCCATTCAGGGGCGGCAAGCCGATTGCTGGGGGAGGCGGAGATGAAAGAGCTGATCTCACGGATGGCAAAGGCCTTGGTTGACAACCCCGACCAGGTTCAGGTGACGGAAATTGTCGGCGAGCAGATGTCCGTCCTCGAGTTGCGCGTGGCCAAGGAGGACCTGGGCAAGGTCATCGGCAAACAGGGAAGGACGGCCAAATCCATGAGGACCATTTTGAATGCCGCATCGGCCAAGATCCGAAAACGGTATGTGCTGGAGCTGATCGAGTAGACATGAAGGAACCCATTCGCTTCCATGGCCTGACTCCCCTATGGCCTTTTTTTCTCCTATTTTTGGTGGCTTTTTCCTGCCGGATCGTTCCAGGGTACTGTGAGACCGCATCCAGGGAGGAGATCTCCCGGAAAGGATTCCCCGAGGGTATCGAGCATCTGTTGTCCCTCTCTTCCCGCAGCGGCGATGCGGACTTCGACCCCTCGCTCGTAGAGCCGGTCATCTCGTTCGTGGCCGAGGAAAAACAGGAGAGTGTCTCGTTCCATGCCGGCGAGCTGGACGGCATGCCGTCCGCCTACCATGAATTCCCCGTTCAGAGGGACATGGTCACCATACTTCGTTATGCCTACAGCCCGGATATCCCCGCCAACGTGTTTCGGCCCAGTTCCGTGCGACTCACCCGATGGCTGGAAGTGAACGGTGGGGAGAATCCCCTGCCCAGGATGTGGATCCGCCTGCCGGATCCGGGCGAGCCCATGGTCGTCACCGGCGTCGAATACGAGGAGAGCACGCCGGAGCCGGCCACGGGGGCCTGCTACGGATACACCATGGATCGGGCCCTGGTTCTGTTCCGCAGCGCACATGGGAATGTGTTCATTTCCATCAGCAAGCAGCGGGGCGAATCCGATAAGGGCCGGAAGGGCGTGTGTCTGGGAGAGGACGGGAACTGGGACTACGTCTACACGGGAGAGGAGGGCCTGACGCGGCAGGGTCTCGGATGGGCCGACACCCACATCTATGATGCATTCTCCATCGCGGTCTTCTATGAATCCCCCGGGCAGGATTCGGGTGTCCGGTGCGGTATCTTCAAGTGGATCCGCGCCGGGTGGGCGGGAATGAACCTCGTAAAAAACCATCACATTCAGGAGGGCCTGGTTCGATTTTCCGACGGGTTCCGGGCGACCATGGATCACGCGAGCCTTCCGGAGGCGGATCGGCTTGCCCACATGTTCGCATGGATCGAATCTCTTCCGCCTGAGACCATCCGAAAGAAGGTGAACGACTATTTCGGAGGGCTTCGGTCACGGTACCCGGATGAAAAGGCCCTGACTCAGAGCTGCCTTGAGGATCTGCTGGAGACGGGCGACTATGCGGCCCGAATGACCCGGGTGCAAATGGAGAGCCTGGTGGCCTTGGAGTACATGAAATGGGTCCTGGGCCGGAATACGGTCCTGGGAGAACGATTTGGATTGGCACCCTCTCCGGACGCACCGCTCATCTCCAGGAAACTGCCCCCTTGACCCGCGTCCATCCCGCCTCATCGCCGCAACCGGCGCCTTGATCGATCGGAATGACAGGGGACGACCTTGACGGTATGGAATCATCGACGTTGATCCCCTTCGCATGGTTTCACAAATCCGATGACGGTTTCATCTTCCCCAGTCTTCCTGCTCTTTTTCTCCTTCGTGGTGGATTACTCTTTGCTTCCCACGAAGGAGACGAAGAGCACGAAGGAGATTGAGGATAGGGGAAGGAGGGATGGGGGCGGTCGGGAAGAAAAGACAGCGGTTGAGCCGCCCTCGGTCTTACGCATCCAGCGGAGGTTGCCATGAAGGAATACCACCATGTGAATTACCGGGACGTTCCACTTTTCCAGGACGTGTCCCGGGATGACTGGAACGACTGGAAGTGGCAGTTTCGGAACACCATTCGGGATATGGCCACCCTCCAGAAGATCATCCGCCTCGAGAAGAAAGAGGAACAGGAACTCCAGGCGGTCCTTCAGACCTTCAAGATGAGCATCACGCCCTACTACGCCTGTCTCATGGACCGGGAGTACCAGCGGGGCTCGGTTCGCCTTCAGGCCGTGCCCAGCATTCGGGAACTGGATCGCGATCCCGATGATCACGAGGACCCCCTCGACGAGGATGTGGATTCCCCGGTCCCGGGCATCACCCATCGATATCCCGACCGGGTCCTCTTCCTGGTGACGAGAATCTGTTCCATGTACTGTCGCCACTGCACGAGAAGACGGATGGTGGGCTCACAGGACGAGCACCTGAGCGGGGACGACATGGAACAGGCGTTCGCCTACATCGAGACCCACCCGGAGATCCGGGATGTCCTTCTCTCCGGAGGGGACCCCCTCGTCATGGACGATGGTCCCCTGGAGGCCATCCTGGAGAGGCTGCGGCGGATCGAGCACGTGGAGATCATTCGAATCGGCACTCGAACCCCTGTGGTGCTTCCCCAGAGGATCACGGCCGACCTGGTGGGCATGTTGAAGAAATTCCACCCCCTCTACGTCAACACCCACTTCAACCATCCAAACGAGATCACGCACGAATCCAAGGAAGCCTGCGAGCGGCTCGCCGATGCCGGCATTCCACTGGGCAACCAGAGCGTGCTGCTGCGGGATGTGAACGACTGTCCGTACATCATGAAGAAACTCGTGCACGAGCTTCTCATGATCCGAGTCAAGCCCTACTACATCTACCAGTGCGACCTTTCCCGGGGGATCGCCCATTTCAGGACCTCCATCACCAAGGGCATGGAGATCATTGAAAACCTGCGCGGACACACCACGGGCATGGCCGTTCCCACCTTTGTGGTGGACGCGCCGGGCGGCGGGGGCAAGATCCCCGTGATGCCGAACTACCTCCTCTCCCAGGGGGATCGGCGTCTCGTGCTGCGCAATTACGAGGGGGTGATCACCACCTATACCCAGCCGGAGAATGTCTTTTCCGACTGCGGGCACTGTCACATCTGCGACGATGAGCGGTACAAGCCCCTGGACGGCGTGGCCAAACTCCTGGCCGGGGAGAAGCTCTATCTGGAGCCGGCGAATCTGAAGCGCCGGAGGCGGTAGGGCCTTAACGCATGTTACGACTCCTTCGGCCTTCAGGGCCTACGGTCGAAAAACCTTGAAAAACCCGGCCGGAAAACCGAGGATGAACAACCGAGCGTGTGACGTGGCAACCGGACAGTGTGAAGAGGGGATCTCCCTGCAAAAAGCCGGTTTTCCAGCAGAACACTCAAGGTCGTCGAGTATCACATATGGATACTGAAACATCTTTTCTCTGCGCCTCAGCGTCTCTGCGCGAGGTAATAGGGCTTTTACGAAACCATCCAGAGGTGTGTCGACGATATCGACACATATTCGAGAGTGTCGAAGGGAGTCTTTTATGGCGGCGAAGCTGAAACTGGAGGCCTCGGAGAGGCTGTATGAGGAGGCCCTGGACCTGATTCCGGGGGGCATCCTGGGCATTCGAAGGCCCTACAACTTCGTGCCCGGCGAGTATCCCATCTTTTTTGAATCGGCCCAAGGCGGGCGAGTCACCGATGTGGACGGCAACGAGTATGTGGACATGCTCTGCGCCTACGGACCCATCATCATCGGTCACCGGGAGAAGGAGATCGATGATGCCGTGATCGAGCAGATCCGGGCCAAGGGGTTCTGCTTTTCCCTGACCCAGCCGGTACAGAATCTCCTGGCCGCGAAGATGCGCGAACTCATTCCATCCGCCGAGATGTGCCTTTTCGTCAAGACCGGTTCGGATGCCACTACCACCGCCGTTCGCATCGCCAGGGGATACACGGGTCGGCTCAAGATCGCCCGCTGCGGGTACCACGGCTGGCATGACTGGTGCGTGGAGGTCAAGGGCGGCATTCCCAAAAAGCTCTTCGAGGACGTCCATGAGTTCCACTACAACGAACTGGACGAACTGGAAGACCTGATCAAACGGCATGGCGACGACATGGCCGCGGTGATCATCACGCCGGTGGGCCACCCGTTGGCGGAAAAGGTCCAGGAGCCGAAACCGGGTTTCCTGGAGGGTGTGAAGGCCCTGGCGGAATCCTGCGGGGCGGTCCTCATTTTCGATGAGATTCGAAGCGGGTTCCGGTACGGCCTGGGGGGCGCTCAGAAGGAGTACGGGATTACGCCCGACCTGTCCGTCTTCGGAAAGGCCATGGCCAACGGCTATCCCATCAGCGCGATCGTAGGAAGTCGGGAGGTCATGAGCGTGGCCGCCGACCGGGTATTCATCAGTTCCACATTCTTCCCGAACAGCACGGAACAGGTAGCGGCCCTGAAGACCATCGAGATCCTCGAGAGGGACCATATTCTCGAGGCCCTTCGCGAAAAGGGGCAAAAATTCGGAAAACGCGTCCTGGAACTGGTGGAGAAGAGCGGGGTCCCTGCGGAATTCTCGGGTGCCCCCCTGATGCCGTTTATCACCTTTCCCAAGGAAATGAGCCCGCAGTACAAGGCGCTGCGTACGGAGTTCTACACCCGGGTCATTCGACGCGGGGTGTTCCTGCAGCCCTATCATCACGGATACGTGGCGTACCGCCACACGGATGAGGACCTGGATCTTGCCGTAGACGCCATCGGGGAGGCCCTGGAGGCCATCCGCCATCTGGCGTGATCGCAGGTGAAAGACTGAAGACGAGAAGTCGAACCTGAACCCATGCCGGCCTCCACCGGAGGCCGAAGCGGTTGTTTGTGAAAGAAACCAGGAGGCGTGCGGGGGTTATGGAGAGTGTCGCATTGGATCGATCGAAACATCAAGTGGAAATGCCTCTCGATATCCTGATTCGAGAGACCGTGGATTTTCTGGGCCACTGGGCCGAACCTCCCCTGGTGCCCGAGGAGTTTCTCCGGCTTCTGGGAGATGGTGAAGGAGAGAAGAGATTCTCCCGGCTCCTGGACGCAACGGGCTATCCCGGTGATTCGCGTGGGTTCTTTTCCGCGCTGATGGCTCCGGTGGCGTCGGGCGGGACTCAGGGGTGGGGCGGCCTGCATCTGAATGGTGTGGACATACCCAACGCCCTGGTGACCGCACTTCTGGAGGCCACGGAGCCCGGAAACGAGTTCATCTCCATTCGGGATGTGGATCAACTCGAGAAGGTGACGAACACCCCGGTGGAACAGGAAAAAAGGGACGGTATCCAGCAGGTGATCGATCTCTATCCCGTTCGATTGTCCCGGCACGTGATTCGGCAGATGACGGTCTCCCGGGACGTGGCCTGCCAGTACCTGCCTTTTGTGGAGGAACTGGATCCGGTGGGTCACGTGAATACCTGGATCGGGCAGTTTCATCAGGGCCTGCTCGAGCAGATGTATCAGAACCGGGTGATTTTTCTTTTGAACATGACCTGCCCGGTCTACTGCCGGTTCTGTTTTCGAAAACACAAGGAATCCCGAAACGAGGCCACCCCGACTCCGGATGATGTGATGAAGGCCGTGGCCTATGTGAAGGCGTCACCCTCCATCAAGGAGGTCGTGATCACCGGCGGAGACCCGTTTCTCCATCGAAGGAACATGGAGACCGCCGTGGACGGTCTCAGGGAGGTCCCGCACATACAGACCCTTCGTCTGGCCACGCGGTCCATCTCCTATTATCCCCACCTCTTTCTGGCCAACGACGGGGCCTGGCTCAACTTCCTGAAGAGGAAAAATCTGGAACTGGAAGAAAAGGGGAAACGGATCGAGGTGGCGACCCACTTCATCCATCCCGACGAGATCTCCCGGGAAAGCCTGGAGATCATCACGGACCTGGTCAACAGCGGTATCCAGGTCTACGTCCAGACCCCCTTTCTCGCGGGCTGCAACGATCAGGGGCCGGAACTCGTGGCCCTGTTCAGCGCCTTGCGGGGGGCTGGAGCCGAGCTGCATTACATCTATATCCCCTGCAGCCCGATTCAGGGAAACAGCCATTACTGGTCGCCCCTGTCCGACGGCATCGATGCGGGCGTCTATCTCCGGGCCCACCTGTCCGACCGGGCTATCCCCCGAATCTGCACGGCCACACCCATCGGGAAAATGGACTGGAACAACAGCGGGTGGGCCGTTGGCCAAGACCCCGATAACGACCATTTCGTGTGGCTTCGGTCCCCGTATACGCCCGGCTATTTCAAGGCGTTTGCTCCCGTTGCCAACGAACTGGACGTGGTCCGGGTCAATGACGAGGGGACCATCGACGTGCGGTACATGGCCAGGATCGGAGATGAGGCCCTCTTTTTCGGATCGCGCCCCCCGAGGCAGCCGCACCATGGGGAGATGAACCGGGATCTGCTCGCAGAGGTGCGCAGGCGGGCCGGCGTGGATCAGCGTCTGGCCCGGCCCATGGTGTCGACCGGAGTGGAGGGCGTCCAGCGGGTCCACGAGACCCGGGTGGAACTGGACGCGGATTTCTGGGAGGCGGGGATACGGTATATCGAGCAAAACCCGCAGGTCACGGACGTGGTGATCGCCTCCAGGGTTGACGTGGTGGAACGGTTGGAATCCGTTCGAAAGATCGTCACGCGTCTTCGGGAGATTCCCCATGTGAACGCCGTCCGGCTTCGAAGTCTGGCCCTGGCCACCGATCTCCGGTTGTACACCCGAGGGGTGATTCGGACTCTGGCCGACCTCAACCGGCTTACCGTGACCCGGCCGCTTCGGCTGGAGATCGAGACCCTGTTTTTTCACGGCGGTGAATTCCTCCCGGAGCACAGGAAGGTGGCGGCCCGATTGAGGCGCCGGGGGATTTCGGTCTACGTGAATGCGCCGCTGATCGCAACGGTCAACGACGCGCCCGAGACCATGCAGGGACTCGCCTACCACTGCCGGGAGGCGGGGATGGAGTTTCATCAGGTCTACGTGGCGGGCCACCCCCTTCAGGTGACCCATAATGCGGACCATCCCGTGGACACGGACGACGTCCTGGACATCGCCACCACGGTCCGGCGGGATGGGAGCGGCCGGGAGATCCCCGCCTATATCATCTCCACGGATCTCGGCGAGGTGGACTTCGGGCTCTCCTCCAGACTGGTGAACCGCAACGGAAGACTCTGGGCACGCCTGCTTCCGTTTACGCTGGCTTATTATCAGGCCATGGATCCAGAGTACGTCTGGCCCCGGGACGTGGTAGTGGGGGAGGACGGCCGGCCCATGGTCCCGATCCCGGGATTGGTTTCAAGGACAGGGTTCATGGTGGCCTGATTCGAATCGCGAATGAACATGCCGCTGTTCCCGGCCCTCCTCGGGGCAAAAGGAGACAGGCCTATGAGACCGGAAGCATATATTGACCTGGAAAACCGGTACGGCGCCTTCAACTACAAGCCCCTGGACGTGGTCCTGGAGAGGGGCGAGGGGATCTGGGTCTGGGATGTGGAGGGGAAGCGTTATCTGGATTGCCTTTCCTCCTATTCGGCGGTGAACCAGGGGCATTGCCATCCCCGAATCATGAAGGCCCTGGTCGAGCAGGCGGGAAAGCTCACCCTCACGTCCCGCGCCTTTCGCAACGACCAGTTGGGACCGTTCTATGAGGAGTTGTGCCGGCTCACCCACTCCCACAAGGTCCTTCCCATGAACAGCGGCGCCGAGGCCGTGGAGACCGTGATCAAGGCGGTCCGCAAGTGGGGGTACAAGGTCAAAGGGGTTCCCGCGGACCAGGCCGAGGTGATTGTATGTGACGGCAACTTTCACGGACGGACCATCACCATCGTGGGTTTCAGCACGGATCCCCAGACTCGGGAGGGGTTCGGACCGTTTACGCCGGGATTCACGGTGGTGCCTTACGGTGATGCGCGCGCCCTGGAGGACGCCATCACGCCGGAGACCGTGGCCTTTCTGGCCGAGCCGATTCAAGGGGAGGCCGGGGTCATCATTCCGCCCGAGGGATACCTGAGGGAGGTCCGGGAGATCTGCACCCGGCACCGGGTGGTCATGGTGCTGGACGAGATTCAGACGGGGCTGGGACGCACGGGTCGTATGCTGGCCGAGGAACACGAGGGCGTCGAGGCGGACGTGACCCTCATCGGAAAGGCCCTGTCCGGGGGGTTCTATCCGGTTTCGGCCGTGCTCTCCAACACGGAGGTCCTGGGGGTCATTCAGCCCGGAGAGCACGGGAGCACCTTCGGCGGGAATCCCCTGGCCTGTGCCGTGGCACGGGCCGCACTGAAGGTGCTCGTGGAGGAGGGGATGATCGAGAACGCCCGGGACATGGGCGACTACTTCCTCTCCCGCCTCAGGGAAATCCAGAACCCGTGGATCAAGGAGGTCCGGGGGAAAGGGCTTCTCATCGGAGTGGAATTCATTCCCGAGGCCGGAGGGGCCCGTCGCTTCTGCGAGGATCTCATGGTGGAGGGCCTCCTGTGCAAGGAGACCCACGAGCATACCCTTCGTTTCGCACCGCCGCTGCCCATTCGCAGGGAAGACATCGACTGGGCCGTGGAACGAATCGAGCGGGTCTTTTCCCGTATATGAAGCTCGTTACCGTGAAAACACGCCAGCGACGAGGACCACTCACGGGAAGGGCAGGTATGGAGTGTCTCCGTTGGGATTTTTCGTCGTATCGGGATCGGGATCGAAATCGGGATAGCGATCCCCAAGTCGACCTGGATCAACCCGGCACGTTTTTCATTCACGAGGGTGGTACATGAATTCCATGAGCGTCCGGTCATGAGACCCGCGGCCCCGTTTCGACGTCTTACCCGGCCGGAGTGCGAGGTCCTTCACGAGGCATCCCTTCACATCCTCGAGCGGACCGGGGTGCGGCTGCACCATCCTCCGGCGGTTCAACTCCTGAAGCGGGCCGGAGCCAAGGTCACGGAGGAGAACCGGGTCCGCATTCCGCGGCGTCTGGTGGAGGAGGCCCTGAAGACCGCCCCCTCATCCATCACCCTTCATGACCGCCATGGGGAGCCGGTGGTAGAGGCGGGCGGGAACCGGTCCTTTTTCGGCACCGGTTCCGATTGCATCTACATCGTGGACCACCGGACCGGAGAGCGGCGAAAGGCCGTGCTTCGAGACGTTCAGGAAGGGGTGACCCTGTGTGACGCCCTGGACAACGTGGACTTCGTCATGTGCATGTTTCTCCCCTCGGATGCCCCCCGGTTGACGGCGGACCGCTACGAGATGGCCGCCATGCTGGAATACACGTCCAAACCGATCGTGTACGTGACCACGGACCTGGCGGGGTGCGAGGACGCGGTGGCCATGGCCGAGGTGGTGGCCGGAGGAGAGGAGGCCCTGCGTGAAAGGCCCTTTGCCGCCTGCTACATCAATGTGACCAACGGCCTTCAGCACAATCAGGAGGCCCTGGAAAAGCTCCTCTTTCTGTCAGGCAAAGGACTCCCCGCAACCTATGTGCCGGTCTCGCTGGGCGGGGCGAGCGCGCCCATCACCCTGGCCGGCGGTATGGCCCTGTGGAATGCGGGCTGTCTCGCGGGACTCGTGATCGGGCAGTTGAACCGGCCCGGATCCCCGTTCATCACGTCAGGCTGGGGCGCGAGTGCCCTGGACATGCGAACGGGTCTCAGCCCCTACGTGGAACCGGAAAAGCAGTTCATGGCCCAGGACCTGGCCCACTTCTACGGGCTCCCCATGTTCGGCTTCGGCGGCATATCCGATGCCAAGCAGGTGGGGGTCCAGTCCGGGAGCGAGGCGGCCCTGACCCTCATGGCGAACGCCCTGGCCGGCAGCCACCTGGTCCACGACATGGGATACCTGGAGTCCGGGCTCACGGGGTCCCTGGCCCAGTTGGTCATCTGCGACGAGCTGGTGAGCTGGGTGCGCACCGCCCTCTCTCCGGTGGAGATTTCTCCTGAAACCCTGGCCCTGGACGTGATCGACGAGATCGGCCCGGACGGGCAGTACCTGGACAGCATGCACACCCTGACCCATTATCGGGACCGCTGGTATCCAACGCTCGCGGATCGGAGGGGGTACGAGGCCTGGCGCATTGACGGGGGAAAAGACATGGGACAACGGGCCTCGGAACGTGTGGACGCCCTCTTGAACGACCACACTCCGGAACCCCTTCCCGAAGACGTCCGGCGGCGTATAGCAAAAATGAGGGACGACCTTAAATAATCAAATATCGTCGGTTGTAAGTTGATAACCTTCTAAATTAACTAATTTTTCACCGCGCTGCAATGAGTAGCCAACCGCGGAAGGCGTTATGTCGAAGCGCCTCGCCACATCCACCATGGACATACCCAGCTCGTTGACCGCCCAATAGGAGACCAGATCCCTGGCCTTGACCCGGTCCTTTTGCTGGCCTTTTCCGAGAAGGTAATCCTGTTCGATCCCGAAAACTTCACAGACCCGATCCAGTACTCTCTCAAAATCATACCCGAGGCTTTTGAGCGTATACCTTCGGGAGAATTGCTCTTCCGATTCAGACAACACTTCTTTGACAAAGCCACTCTCTCCCAATATGCGTTGGTCACTTTTGATGCGGTCTTGCCCCTTAAGCCGCATTTTCTTGATTTCATCCCAACCGCCCAGACTTCTGATCAGACCGCCTCCGACCAACTCTGGTCGCCTGCCCTGTGAGACCCCTTCTTCAACATAAGATGTGTACCCTTTTCTCGCATCATCGATTGTCCTGCCGAAAAACCTTAAGACATAGTCCGTATCCTGCCAGGCTCTCTCTTGATTCCCCATCAGTGCGCTGTGACCGCAATAAGGGTAATGATCCAGCCCTTTCAGGTTGTTCACAAGTTTTGCTCTCAACGGATTCAGGTGAATATACCGGACCAGTTCGAGCAGATAGGCATCTTCCTGGCAGATGATGGATTTGTATCTGTTCTGGAAAAGCTGCCCATGGCGGTTGTGTCTTCGGTTATAGGAGACCGCATAACCCGTAAGCAGTCTCCGCATCATGGGGGCAATGCCTGCGGGCCCGCTTCTGAACAGAAAATGGGCGTGATTGGACAAAAACGACCATGCGTAGCATTGGGTCTGTGTTTCAGGTAAGAGGTCAGACAACCGTTCGAACAGATTGTCACGGTCTTTATCGTCACTGAAAATCTTCCGGCGCTCTATCCCCCTGATCATGACATGGTTTAGAAGGCCGGGGGTATCTATGCGGGCTACCCTTGGCATTTCGGCAGCATATGTGGAGACTCGTCTCAGGTCAACTTATTTTTGTTTTTAAGGTCGTCCCCCATTTTTCACATTTTTCACGGTTTCACCCAGACAAATCGGGTTCCCTCCCTCGTGACCACGTCTTTCCGGCTGCCCTCGGAGGCCTGAAGCAGGAATTTGAATTCGTAATACCCATCAATCTTCGTGTCTCGATACAAAGCGGAATAGACGCCGTCGCCGGGGATTTCATCTCCTTTCACACCCGTATCGTTCAACTCGATGAAGGTGGTGGTTTCGGGGATACGAAGGCCTTTCTCCGCCATGAGCAGGGTTTTTGATGCCGAAGGAGGATAGTCGATCCCCTTTTCCGGCGGTTCGATCGGTCCGGTCGTTTCCGGGTGCACGGCGGCCGTGAAGTCGCCCAGGCCGATTCGGGGTTTGGACACCTCAACCCTGACCCGCGCGTCCTTCAGAGGGATTCGGGACCGGGAAAGGGTGGCCGTCAGCAGGATCGGATCCCCGGTGTGGTGAAGACCGCCACGGATCTCGAACCGGGTCTTGAGGTGTCTGTTCTTCTCCAGGACCATGAGGCTGTAGGGGACCTTTTCCTGGCCCGGGTCCGTGCCGGACTCCTCCGCGGACACTCGGACCGCCCACCGGCCGGGGACAGGCGACCGTTTGGCCGACATCTGATACAAGGGACCGGCTTTTTGCGTGTCGGCCCCGGCGGGCCTGCCCTGCGGGTCTTCAAGGCGGCAACGCAGGGTCGTCTTAGGGGCGTGCCAGACCACCACGACCGTGACCGTCTCCGTTCCCTCACTCACATGGACGTGATGGTTCCGGGTCTCGCCCGGTGCGATCTCTCCGGGAGGGTCGACGCTGAACTCCAGGCCCTGGGTTTCGGCGAGGGCCTGAAGAAAGAACTTCTGGATGTCTGAGTCGTTCATGTCCTTGGCCAGGGCGGCATCACAGGGATTGAGCAGCCGCGCCAGGGCGTTCAGCCGCTCCGCGTCGATGGAGTATGCCTCGCCGATGCCCAGCACGTACCCGTTGGCGGCCCCCTCGACCAGTTTCTGCGTGACCGAGGGGTCATCCATGCGCGGGTTGGTGTTCTCCCTGCCGTCGGTCAACACCAGAGTGACCCGGTGCTGTTCTTCCGCAGGCAGCGAGGCCACCTGGAATCCCTTGGACTCCATGGTTTCGAGAAGCCCCGCACCGATGGAGGTGGAGCCGTGATCGGGCCGGTTGGCAGCGAACGCGGCCTCGATCCGGTTTCTTTTGCCCTCACTGAGGGGTTCGAGAGTCGTATCGGTGGAAGGCTGGGTGTCGAAAAGGGCGGTGTGGTCGTAAAACACGAGGCCGACCCGGGTGTCGGCGGGCGGATCGTTGGCCAGCCACACGTCCAGGAAGAGGGTGGCCGCGTTTGCCGCCTCGTCATACTTCTTGACCGGGTCTGACGCGGGAAAGACCATGCTGCCGGACCGGTCGAACACGATGACGGCATGAACCGGTTTGACGGTGCAACCCGTCCGGGATTCCTGGGGGTTGAAGTTGTCGGTCTCCTCCAGACCGGGCTCGTACACGCCGTTCCCGTTGGCGTCTTCACACCCGTCGCCCGCGCCGTCTCCGTCGTTGTCGGGATCCGTCTCTTTCCGCTCTCCGTCCCCGTCGAAATCGGCCTCCCGTTTGCTGTAAGCGCCCGCTGCATCGAAGACGTACTCCCGGATGTCCTCCTTGTCGTGTACGCCGTCGTTGTCGGTGTCTGCATCGTAGCGGCCGGTCTTGAAGCGGATGTCCTCGTCGAAATCCATGATGCCGTCGCCGTCCGTGTCGGTGGAAACAGAGGCCTCATCTCCGCGGGCGGCGGGGGCGTCCACAGGACCCACCCAGACATGGTCAATCTTATACCCATCCAATGGCTTCCATTCAGGCTTTGTCGCTGGGTTCAAGATGTGCACGCACTCCTGGTTGTCTGTGCTGGTCCCGCAACCGTCGATGACGCACAGATGTCCGAAACTCCCCCATAGAATGAATCGTGCCATCACCGGGCGGCCCTGCGCCAACCATTGCTGAAGCTGGTTGTAGCTCGGTTCCCCTGTATACTCATCAACGGTTGCGTCCAGCGCCCATTCCAGGGCCTCGGTTTCCTCCGGCCCTTGGGGCATGCCCAAAACATGGGCCAGGTCGTCTTCCGGCATGGCGCCTGCGCCGGGGACGTTTTCCACCTCCGTGAAGTAGGCGATGCGATCCTGGCTGAGGGTTTGGTTGGTGTTGTAATAGGAGGCCATCATCGAGATGCTGGCCCGGACACAGTTCTTGGATCCGTGCTCATCGTCTGACAACAGGATGATACCATGCTCTTGATCCCATTCGCTCGAATCACACCCGTCCAGACAGAGAAGCCGGGTGTCTTTGCGCTGGTTCTGGTAAACGATGCCCTCCAGGACCGTCTCTTCTGCGCGGGACTCGCACCCGTAGCCGGGGTTCGGCGACCGTTTTGTACGGATGATGGTCCGGGGCTCGCTCCAGGCGCTCTCTCTTCCGACCTGATCGATGGTCTTGACCCGATAGAAATAGCGGCCTTCGGGAATGATCCGGTCCGGCTTGTAGACCGGTCTCTTCAGCACCACGTCCTCCAGGAGGGTGCCAAAATCCCTGTCCCTGGCGACCTGAAACCGGTGTGCCCGGGAATGCCGGTTGGGGACCCACGCAACGGAGGTCTTGCCGGGAATCCATTCAGCCGTCTTTCCGGTGAGGAACAGGAAGGGCCGCGGCACCACGTTTTCGCGGCCGGGGCTGGCGTCCTTCCCCGGAAAGATCATCCAGTCCAGAAGCCCGGCGGTTCGACTGCCGGGATACAGGCCGATGGAATAGTCCGCCTTCTGAAGGCCCTTGGGATCGAAGTCGCCGGAGCCGTGTGCCCGTTCGACAAACCACCTCGACCTCCAGATCGCATGGCGCTTCGGGGTGAGGCTCTTGGCGGACCCGGGAGCTCCCCATGATACGAACCCCACCAGCTCGGCCTCTTTCTCTTCGTCTTTCTGATACACGGCGATTTGGCCGGGCTTCCCTTTCATGGCCAGGGTCGGATCGAACGGGGTGTGGAGCACCATGATCCGGTCGGGGCTCTCGGGCGCTTCCCCCCGCTCGCCTTTCCCGTCCAGATGAAGGACCACAAACCCTCGAGGAGGCACCAGCGGCATGTCTTTCGGAAAGGAATACTCGAATCTGTCATTGATCAGGATCGTCAAATCCGATGCCCGGACAGGTTCCTTCGTCGGGTTGTGAAACTCGATCCAGGGCGGGCCCTCGTCGCCGACATAGGGAGAGATCTCGGTGATCATCGGCAGGTAGGGACAGGATGCTTCTGATGGCTGCGCCCGAAGCCCGGGTGGATGGAAGCATCCCGATCCGATCAGGAAGCAGGCCCCCATGAAAAGCGCCTGCAGGATCCACGGTGGATACGCTGTCCGTTTCATGTCCAACCCTCCCTTCGAGAAAAACCCAACAAGTGCGGCTGCTCCTTTCAATGGTGCGCGGCCCGAAGATAGGCGCTCTTGCCCATGGCATACTCCGCGCACTGCTCCCCCACGCAGACCTTCAGGCCGAGTTCGGTGCAGGCGCCGACCACCTTCAGCAGCCTTATCAAGGCGCTGCTGTCCGGCTCTTCCTGAAGCCGGGAATAATCCGAGGCCGGGGTGACGGCCAGCGGATAGACGTTCACCATCTCGAAAAACGCCTTGTGAGCCGAAAGGAACTCAATGGTTTCTTCCACATCGCGCTCCGTCTCTCCGGGAACTCCGACCATGAGCGAAGGGGCCGGGACGATGCCGTTGTCGCTCACATTCCGGATGAAATCGGAAATCTGGCCGGCCGTGATCCCCTTGCGAATGCGTTTCAGAACCCGATCGCTCCCGGACTCCAACCCGAAGTAGAGGATCCGGCATCCGGATCTCCGAAGAGCGACGATCTCTTTCCGTCCCAGGTCCGCCCGGGCCATGGCTCCCCACGGCTGCTGCAGGTTCTCCATGAGCGAGCAGAACTCCAGGAGATTGCCGCCGGAAACAGCGTTGTCGTTGCAAATGAACATGCGCGGGTGGTAGGTGTCGGACAGTTCGTTCAGCTCTGCGATGACCCGGTCTGCAGCCCGCTCCCGGTACCCGGAATTCCACCCCCTGGACAGCGAACAAAACCGGCATCGTCCCCATGGGCAGCCGTGCTTCAGCCGGAAGGGCAGGATGTCGAAGAGGTAGTTTTCCCGTTCCTCGAACCTGGGGGCCGGCAGCGCGTCGTAATCGACCGGTTCGAAACCCCGCTCCGGTTCAAAGAGATGGTTCAGGTGCACCAACCGGACGCGGTGCTTCTGCAAGGCCTTTTCGTCCGTCCAGGAGCCGAGCGAATTCCCGAAAAAAGAGATCTCCATGTCCGGCACCTGCTCCCGGATCCCGTGGACCAGGGCCAGGACATTCTCGGTGGGGACATGGACGAACCATGAGGGGATCGTGATGTAGACCGCCTGGTATCGGTCCCAAGAGACGGCGGCGTATTCACGTTCCACCCGATCCAGCAGATCGTGATACAAGGGATACAGATCGATGGGATCGACGAGCACTCGCTTCTGGTCCATGTCCGAAAGGGCCTTTTCCAGCCTTTCTCTGTTCTTGTGATAGACCTCTGCATTCAGATCCAGGACGTCCAGGTCAAATCGCTGCTCAAGGACGGCAGAGCCATACCCCAGAGACAAACCGGGGTACAGAGGGAGATGGCGAAGAAATGGCGTCACCAGGGCCGCTTTCATGATTCATTCAAGAGCCTTTCCGCTGGAAGCGCACCCCGTTTCAGGCGTCGGCCACACCACGCCCCTGAACCACTCCTGCGAGGGCTCTTCCCGGTCTTTGACGCAATGACTCAAGCGCTTTCTGGGCCGATCAGTAGTAATCGTCAATGCATCGAAGGTTCGTCCTCGTCGCGAGCTTCGTCCTGAGCCCGAGGATTTTGTCCACCTCCTCTTTCGTGACGTTGTAGCCATGGGAATCAAAGAATGATTTCATGGCGGCGGCGTTGGCAATCATCATAAATTCCAGGCCCAATGGTCGGTCCTGCTCAGCGTCCACCATAAAATCGATAAAGCCTTTCTTGCTCTTGATTTTTGAAGCACTCATTCTTTTCTCCTTTCTCCTTGGGGTTGGTTTGGATCATGGATGTCGACCGTGTGAAACATTCGACACGTCCTGCCTTTCGGATGGTTCGAAAGCCTCTTGGACCACCGATCCCATTACGGATTGACAAAACGGCTCCTCCTGGAATGGAGCCAAATGCCCTTCGGACGGCCGGAACATGTGGTGCTTCCTGCACAGGGAAACATGCCGGCAGGAGGGGCAGACAGACGCATCGGGTCGAACCGCTCGCCGGTACGCGTCCGAGGACAGCACCTCTTGAATCCCGCCGGGTTCATACCGGCCGAACGTTCCGCTGCTGGAATGGGAGAGGCTGATCAGACCGTTTGCCCGAACGATCAGGTTGCCCTCCCGGTGGAGCGGATGAACGCGGGGGATCCACGGCATCTCCATGAGTCTCGAGACCACATAGGCCAGCGTGTTGTTCTTCACATGGGTGGGAAGCCCGTAGAGATTCAGCAGCGACACGGTCTGAACCAGCACGAGGAAATCCTTCACCCCCAGGAGTTCGGCGGACAGGGGGAAACCCTCTCCCTCCACATTGATGATCTGGATGAGGGTGAGGTATTGAATCCCGGGAAACCGGTCAAACAGATCGTCTGCAAAACGGGGCAGCTCAGGCAGAAGGCTCCTCCCGGCCAGTGTGAAGACGACCAGGTCCAGGTCTTCCTGGAGGGCGTTTTCAATGCCTGCAACGGCTCGACGGTGAGCACCCCTGCCACGCAGCCGATCGTGCAGCGCTTCAGGCCCTTCGAGGCTCAAGGACAGGCAAAGGCCCTCGTAGCCGGCCAGTCTTTCGGCCGTCTCCCGGGTCAACAGAGTCCCGTTGGTGTTCACGTAGGCCCCCGCATATCCCATGGCATAGGCCGTATCCAGGGCCTCGAACAGGTCCGGCCAGAGGAGAGGCTCGCCTCCGGTGATGTGAAGCCGCCGATACCCCGCCTCCCTCCCCTCGGAAAGGATGTCCTTGACCGTCTCCAGAGGCAGGGTCGCCTGCTCCGGGCGGCCGGCACGGGCAAAGCAGTGCAGGCAGCGGCTGTTGCACTGCGTGGTCACCTCGATCCCTAGGCTGGCCTCCCTATCCCATGCGGGGATGGCCCGCGTCCTCTCTCCGGTCGTCATCCGTCTGCCCGCTCTCCAAGGGTTTCCACATGCAGCGGAACTCCCTGCCCAGCCCGGGCAGGCCCGCTTCGTCAGCCGTCTCTGCCGCATGTTCCAGTTCCCGCCCGATCCGGTCCAGGAGGGTCTGGATAACCTTGTACTCCAGAATCGCTTCGAAGATCCGTTCGAGGGATTCATCCCTCGAAGGGCCGTTCTGATCGCCCGCTTCATCCCACAAGGCCTTTGCCTTCTCCGGCAGACAGACATAGACGGACGAGTGCGCCTTCTTGGGAACATCCTTGTGAATGTCCTTGATGTCGTCGAGCAGCCGCCAGGCAATGCCGAAGGAACCAAAGGCCGACTGCACGGCCCGGGTCGACGATGCATCGAAACCCATCTTTCGGGTCAGAAGGACGGGGGCGATCATTCCGGTGGCCATCTGTTTCCTGAAGAGATCGCCATAGGCATCCAACGATACGATCTCCCTCGCGTTCGTGATCCCGTCATAGTACTCGTCGATGAATGCGAAGACGATGTCCCGACCCCCGTCGATTCCGCCCGAGAGATCCTGAAAGGAGCTGTTCATGATCATCCATGCCTGGCTCCTCAGGAGGAGGGTCAGATGGGTGACGGGCATCTCGTTGTCGTGGAGGTGGTCGTCCAGGGCGTGGAGAAACATGGCCATGGAGTGGGCCGATTTGGAGGCGATCGCGTCTTCAGGGTGGAGTGGGCCCTTCGGGGGCGTCTGCTCGAGAAGCCAGTACACGATCGACCACGTGGGGACGTAAAACGTCCGGAAAAAGTCCAGCGGCCGATCGAAGGACAACCCGCTGTGCTGCATGAAAAAGAGGAGGGCGTCCGTTTGAACGGATTGGGGGAGCGTCTTGCAGAGGGACAGGATCTCCTGGTTCCAGTCGTCGCGGAAGACCTTCTCCTCCGCGGACAGGGGGACCTCGCCGAATTGGACCCCGGCGCAAAATGCCATGAGGTTTTCGATTCGGGCTTTCATCCCGCGGACCCTCCTCTGAGGCTTGAGAGGGCTATCCAAGCCCCGCGCGGGCCATCTCCTTCAGGTCCCAGCTCAGGCCCATGTGGGTGAACAGGCTTCGGGCCTTGTGGAGATACTCATCAGCCGCCAAACCATCGAGTGCCCGGTACCGACTGGTATCCTCGGCCAATCGTTTTCCGATTTCAAAATAGGTCCTGGACAGCTCGAGAGCTGCACCCAGGGCCTGTCCAGCATCCACGGCTCTTCGCCAGTTCTTGATCGCCTGTTTCTGCTGATCCACGAGCCAGTGATACACCCCTCGCAGCCGGTAGGCGTCGGTGCGGTGCTGGGCCACCTTCCGGGAGATGTTCACCAGCCGCTTGGAGGATTCCGAGGCGCACTTGGCCAGGGGGGCCCTTTCCGATTCGCGGCCTTCGCCGGACGCCTGGTGGAGTCGAACCAGGTCGAACTCGGCCTGGGCACGGTAGTAGTCGGACAACTGAAAAGGAACCGTGTCGATTTCCCGTCTCAAGGTGCCGGCCCGTTCCAGGGCGAGACCAGCCTGCTCCAGGTCTTCCATCAAGATGAAGATCCAGGCGCGACACGAGTGCATCTCGATCAGGAAGTGACTCAAACCCGCCTTTTCCATGAAGGCGATCCCCTCTTCGACCTCGCGGAGGGCCTCCGGGAGTTTTCGCCGTTCGATGAGGATGCTCGTATTCAATTCGTATTTCAGCGAACGGGAGATGTCATTCTGATAGGTTTCAACTATTTCATTCAGACAACGTACAATGGATTCAACGGCCTGAAAGGATCCTTGATAAACACTTGCAAACCCGTGCCAGTAGAGGTGCTGTGAGACGTCGTATATCTTCCCGAGGTTGAGGTTCTCTTGGACCAGATCCTCGTCATAGTCTTTGATGGATTTCCAGTCCCCTTCAAAATAGAGATGGATCGTCTCCAGCCAATCGTACAGGAGCATGAGATATTCATCATCGGTTTTCATTCGGCTTTTGACAAAATTCAATATTTTCCTGCTCAAACGGAAGGAGAAGCCGGTGAAGGAAAAGAGGCCGCTGGCGCCCAGCAGAATACCGACACCGAAATTCAGTTTGTCCAAGTTGAACTGAGAGACGGTCTTCAAGAAATAGAACGATTCGACAAAAAACCTCTTCGGATCCAAAAGGGCCAGGATCTCACATTTTTTGTAAAACAGATCCACCGTTCTCTTGTCCGCCTCTGTCGGTGTTTTTCGGAACTTCACGACGGGAAGGTAGAGGGCCAGGACGAAATGGAGGAAGGCCGATACGAACTTCCCGGCAACGGCCGGGCCGGAAACCGGAAGCCTTCCCCAATGGGTAGTCAGCGCTTTGTCAAAGTACTCCAGCGCGTCTTCATATTGACCTTTGTGGTACAGGGCCAGGGCGATGTTTTTTTCGTACATCGCAACGTTTTCCGGATCCACGAGATCGCCGCACTTCCTCACGTAGAGCCCCAGCGCCTCACGGTAGTAGTGAAGCGCCTCACTCGGTGCGGACGCCTTCAGCGCTTCCTCGCCGGCCTTGATGAGGTATGCCTCGGCCTTTTCCAGGTGCTCGCCCCTGCTGTAGTGATAAGCGAGCATCCCGTACACCTCGTGAAGCCTTTCCTTGAAAACCTTCTCGATCGAACCGGCCACCCTGAGGTGCAGATCCTTCCGTTTCCCGGGGAGGATCGAGTCGTAGGCCGCCTCCTGGGCGAGAGCGTGGTTGAAGAGGTATTCGATCTCACCCATCCGCTTCCGCTCCCGGAGGAGCTGCGCGTTCTTGAGGTAGGCGAGCCTTTTGTCCACGTCTTCGGTGTCTTCCAGTACCTCGGAAAGCACCCGGCGGAAGAAGGCCCGGCCGATGACCGAGGCCGTCTTGATGAGGTTTCGCGTCCTCTCGTCGAGCCGGTCGATTCGGGACATCAAGACATCGCTGATCGTGTTGGGAATGGCGATGGAAGCGACCTTCTCCGTTCCATGATAACCACCGTTTTTCAAGACCAGGGCCCCCTCGTCGATCAGGGAGCGCACGACCTCCTCGATGAAGAAGGGGTTCCCGCCGGTTCGTTCCACGATCTGCCGGATGACGGCGTGATGCATCCCGCCCGTTTTCAACATGCTGGAAACGAGACCTTCGCTCAGCCGATCGTCGAGCGGCCTCAGCAGGAGATCCACGGAACGCAAAGCGGGCTGTTCGCCGACGGCCTTGGCGATCCGCTCGCCCACGTCCCCGTGACCCGGACGAAACACATTCACAAACACCACCTTGCAGTTCTCGGTGAGACGGAACAGGGATACCAGCAGGTCCAAGGAGCTCGTGTCGGCCCACTGGAGGTCCTCGACCACGACCGTCAGGGCTCTCGTTTCGGCGACCTTGGACAGGAGGTGCCGCATGTTCTTCACCATCAGCTTTTCGAGCGCCTCGCCCTCCAAGCCTTCCATCCTTTCCGCGTACTTGCCCGACAGGCTCATGGACATGAGGGTGGCCACGAACGGCAGCACCTCGTAGACATCCTCGCCGCAGACCCCCTTGACGGCGGTCTCCAGCTTGCCCAGCGTCGTGGCCTCTCCATCACCCTCTCGGATGCGAGCCCACTGCTTCAAGAGGTCGATGATGGGATGGAAGCTCAAATTCCGGCCAATGGAGATCGCTTGTCCCTCGAGAAGGGTGACGTTCCTCATCACCTCCTGTCGTTTCAACTCGGCGATCAGCCTCGACTTGCCGATCCCGGCCTCCCCGATGATGTTGACCACCGATCCCTCGCCGTTGATCGCTTTCACGACCTGAAGCTCGAGCCGGTCGATCTCCTCTTCCCTTCCGATCATCTCGGAGTAGATCGTCCGCTCGGCACCCAGGCGAGGACGATGCAGATCCGCCTTTGCGGACAGGACCTGATAAACGGGGACCGTCTCCGACTTGCCTTTGACGGGCTTTCGGCCCAGTGCTTTGAATCGGAAGAGCTCCTTGGTCAGGCGGTAGGTCTCCTCGGTCACATACGTGGTTCCCGGCTCCGCAAGCCCCTCCATCCTGGAGGCCATGTTGATGGTATCCCCTATGGCGGTGAACTGGACCCTCAGATCGTTTCCAACGGTGCCCACCACCACCGGACCCGAGTTGATCCCGATCCGCAGCAGGATCGGCGGGATGTCGGGGCCCTTTCGGACCTGGTTGTTGAACCGGGTCATCTCGCGATGAATGGCCAGAGCGGCCCCGATCGCCCGCTGAGGGGCGTCCTCCAGGGCGATGGGCGCGCCGAAAAAGGCCAGGATGCCGTCCCCCCGGAGCTCGTTCACCGTGCCCTGGTAGTCGTTCACCTTGTGGATGAGGATCTCGAACACCTGGTCCATGAGCGAGAAGGTTTCGTCAGGACCCAGCCTTTCCGTGAGCGGCGTGAAGCCCTTCATGTCGCAGAACATGATGGTCACCTGCCGCTTCTCACCCTCGATCCGCTCTTTCTGGGAAAGGATCTTTCGGGTCAGGCTCTCGGGAAGGTAGCGCTGCAGCCGCTCCAGCTTCTCTTCGTAGGAGGGGGTTTCGGGAGGGACGTTCAGCCTGTGGCCGCACTTCCCGCAGAACTGCATCTCTTCCGGGCTCTCGAACTGACATCTAGGGCATTTCACGGTCCATGCCCCCCTGTACAGATGAGATGAGGGATGCAAACGGCTCAAGACGGTCAGGGGCTCAGGAGGTCGCGGGATGCACTGCGTCCAATGCGTAGCGGAAGGCCGGCCGGTTCCAGAGAAACCCGTGAGGGTCCCGCAGGCTTGCTGGAACGGGACCAATCATACCACGGCATGGAAGGAAAATAAACATTGTGAAGAGAAAAGGGGGACAAACCTATAATCCCCTGTCAAGGCAAAAAAGATAAATAACGAATTCAACGGGTTATAAGCGGCTTAGATATT